>JAEIGA010002850.1_pt1 | contig 27332 bp, 21 predicted proteins | sample 9270691 | NCBI WGS metagenome assembly JAEIGA01 (sample SAMN17057246, study PRJNA624740) | gut metagenome | biome: biome; isolation source: fecal sample | host: Bos grunniens | place: China: Xizang | collected 2019 | reverse complement strand
CAATTTTGTATCATAATAGTTCTTCCGAGAAAGATAAACAACTTGCATTCCAAGAATTAATTGTTGCAAAAACTCTAGGAAGTAAATTAAGTAATCTTCGTCTTGGAGAAATCGCTGTGCTTGAAAATTATGCTGCAGAAAATACTGTAGAGGATTTAAAAATTGCAGGCGAAAATGGATACAACTATTCATATTATTTATTAGCCCGAATTTATTTAGAAGGAATTGGAAGTATTCCAAAAAATGAAGAAAAAGGTTTGGAATATATGAAAAAAGCTGCTGAATTAAATATTGATAATGCAATCGCATTTTTTAATGCACAAGCTGAATCGTAAAAATATTTTTTCAAATTAAATGAAGAACTTCTTGAATTTCTTTCTTAAATAAAAGTCTTGAGCAATTCGAGAAGTTCTTTTTTTCTCAGACAAAGATGTATAAAACAAGATGTAAAGATAAAAAAGTTTTTTCCTTTAGACAAGTAGGCTAGATAAGGAATTTACAAAAATTAAACTTCAACTTTATAAACTACAAGTTTAATTACAAACAGAAACAAAGGTGTTATTATTAAATCAAGAGTTGCAAATTGAAGAAAACTTGCTGGCACAAAAGCAGATTTGTGTAAGTGGAGGCAAAAAAAGTTTTTGGAAATCTGGAATTTGAATAAAGACGCTTAAAGCAAAACTTTGTTGCAATTATGGAAGTATAATATGTCTGTTGCCGGGCTAATGGCAAAGCGTCTTGTTTAATGCTACTTGGGCAGGTTGGTTATGCGCTTGTTTTGTAAGCAAGAGATGGTAGGTTCGATTCCTACAGGTAGCTATAAAGGCACGAACAGCATAGTAATACAAACTTTTGCGTGGGTTCGAATCCCACATCCCTCTTCTTCGTGGGGGATTAGCTCAATTGGTAGAGCAAAGTTGCTGATGAGGTATTGTATGTGCCTTGTAAAAGACATGTTCAGCAAAACTCGTGGTGAATAGCCACCTAAATGGTTTGTTGTTTTCTGATATGTTGGACTTCAGACTTCAAATTTAAACATGTCTTGTTTTGGCAGAAAGATGTATACAGCATAATTTGGCAAGAGATCATAACTCGTGTTGCATTTGCATCTTGTAGTTGAAAAGCAACTCTGCCATTTTTTTGAAATTTATGAAAACAAAAATATATTTTCTTGGAGGAAAAATGAACGCATTACAGTCAATTAAAAAACAATTAAATGTGGCTCATACAGAAAACGGTGATTTAGCTTACAAGTCTACAGGTTCTGCTTGTTTAGATTTTTTTTCCTTGTGTGGAGGAATGAGAAAAAATCTCGATAATTTAGACAAACTTTTTGCAAAGGCTTTTGCAGAAAATCCTATACTTGCAATTAAAATTCTTTTCTATATGCGTAATATTCGTGGCGGTCTTGGGGAACGAAACAGTTTCCGTTTTTTGATAAATGAACTTGCAAAATATTATCCAGAAGTTGCAAAACAAATTGTGTATGCAATTCCTGAATATGGTCGCTGGGACGATTTGTTTGCACTTTTCGGTACGCCTGTAAAAAGCGATGCGATTTCACTTATCAAAGAGCAAATTGAAAAAGACAAAATCGCTATGAGTAATGGAAAGGAAGTTAGTCTTCTTGGAAAGTGGCTTCCATCAATCAATACTTCTTCAAAAGAAAGTGTTGTCCTTGCAAAAAAAGTGATGTCAGCTCTCGGTATGAAACCAGTTGAATATCGCAAACTTTGTTCTTCACTTAGAAAGGAAATCAAAATTATTGAGGATAACTTACGCCGAAAAGATTACTCATTTGATTATTCAAAGCAACCAAGTCAGGCAATGCTTAAATACAAAAAAGCTTTTTTGCGAAATGACGAACAAAGATACACTTCTTTTTTGAACAAGGTTGTTGAACAGTGTCAGAAAATTGCCCAAGGTGAAGAAATTCCAGAGGAAGAAAGAGTCAAGTTGAACACAAAAACTCTTTATCCTTATCAAATTGTTTCTCCTTTTTTGAGTAATTTCGCTTGGGGAAGAGAAGAATTTAATCTAAAGGAAGAAGAAAAACTTACTTTAGAAGCAAGTTGGAAATCTTTGGAACGAGGAAATTTTAACTCAAGAACAATTGTTGTTCGGGATGGTTCTGGTTCAATGTACACTTACGGAAATGATGCTCCTATCAATGTGGCAACTTCACTTGCTTTGTTGTTTGCTGAACAACTTGATGGTGTTTACAAAGATAGTTTTATCACTTTTAGCGAAAGTCCAAGTTTGATTCAGATTCCAAAAACTTGCGACACTTTGGAAAGAAAATTGAACTATATTTCAAAGTTTGATGAAGTGGCAAATACTGACATCGGGAAAGTTTACGATTTGATTCTTCAAGTTGCAAAAAGCAAGGATGTTCTAAAGGAAGAAATGATTGAACGCATCTTAATTATTTCTGATATGGAATTTGATTATTGTGCAGAAGGTGTTTCGACCTTTGAGTTTTACAAACAAAAATTTGAAGAAGTAGGATATGAATTTCCTGAAATTGTGTTCTGGAATGTTGCCGCTCGTGGTATTCACTTGCCAGTAACTCAGAATGAAAAAGGCGTAAAACTTGTAAGTGGTGCATCGGCCAATATTTTTGCGGATGTTCTTTCTGGCGAATTGAAAGTTATCACTCCTTATGAATTTATGCTTAAAATTTTAGAGCCTTATTCCGAATTCGATAAGGTTGTAGCGTAGCAAATTAAGGTAACATCTTTTTTTTTACAAGTGATGTTACCTTGGTGAATAATTAAAGATACTAACAGCAATTTCGTAAACGAAGCAACAGTCTGATAAACTGGTTATTGAATGAATGTATCTTGTAAACTAAAGGCACAAACAGCAATTTTTCTAGCTAAAAGATAGCGTTTGACTTATAATCAAGAGGTAGTAAAAGTGCCTTGTAAACTTCTTCAGTCTGTGTGGGATTAGATTGAAGAAGTTTTTTTATATATTTTAGTGATATCACATTTTACTGTTTACATTCAATTATCAGTTAAAAAAAATATTGTAAATACAATATTGTTATGGTAAAATATCTCTATTAAGCAATTAATTATTCCGTAAGGTTATTTTGAAAAATTAGGTGAGGATTCATTTTATGAATAAATACTATTGTCCTAGATGTAGAAAAAAATTTGATAAAGATGATGTAAAATTGATGTGTTCTGATTGTGGTTTGCAACTTTCAGTTTATAAAATTGAAAAAAATATAAAAAGATATAATTTTATACAACGCATACGTCCAATTATTTCTATTTTTCTGGTTGTTTTTATTCTTGGAGGATCAATTTTATTTGTTACTAATCGAAGTAAACTTGGTGAAGTTACAGAAAATGGAGGAATAATTTTCTTTGATAAATTATTCTACACAAATGGTTGGCGATATATGGAAGTTTCCCCTGTAAATTTACAAACAACATCTTGGAGTTTGAGTGTAAGTGAAAAAGCTGTAAATGAATTATCCAAAAAATTAGGTTTTGGAGCTCATAATTCGTATATGATAATACATAGGTTCGGTTCTGATTCTGCAGCTTACAAAGCAACAAATTATGGTACTACAGAAGATTGGTTCTTAGGAAATAAAATAGAGATGAAGATTCTCTATCACAGTTTAAAAATTCCTTCAATAAAAAATGGAATTAAAAATGCAGAAAAATTTTATTCCCTTCAAAATGAAAATAAAGATACAAAGGGAAGACATGTTTATTGGGTTTCTGAGCTTGAGTCTAAAAATAAAGGATATGCAGTAAATTTTGAAAATGGAGAAACTCTTTCTATAACTAATACAGAAAAATGTTTTGTACGACCAATTCGTAAATTTTAATCGGAGATAAATATGAGTGTTGAAGTAGAACAAGTAAAACTTGATGAAAATATTGTAAAATATACTGGTGGATTCTTAAATATTGGTGACAAAGTAAACGGTTATGTTGTAACTGAAAAACTCAATACAGACTCAGGAGAGGCAGAAATATACTTTTGTGAAAAAAATAGCAAAAGATATATTTTAAAATATTATTTTAAGAAAAACTTTTTTAGTGACATAGTTGAAAAATTAAAATCATTAAATCATCCAAATGTAATGAAGATATTAGATATCGGAACTCATAATAAGCATTGGTATGAAATTGATGAATACTATAACGGCGGTTCTTTGGATTCTGATTTGCCTCTTAATGAAGAAAAAGCAAACAAAATTCTTATCCAACTTAACGAAGGTCTTAAAGCTATTCATGAAACAGGATTAATTCACAGGGATATAAAAGCAGAAAATATTTATTTTACAGATTCAACAAAAGAAAATGTTGTAATTGGTGATTTTGGTATTTCTATTGTTTATGACCAAAAAGACGGTGTTGATCATGCATTAACAGAGGATAAAGCTGGAACAGAAGGTTATAGAGCACCAGAGGTTTTTAACAATGTTGTAACTCCTTCTATAGATTATTATTCTTTGGGAATTACATTTTGGAATTTAGTTGAAGGTCGAGAACCTTTTATAGAATCTTCAGGAGAACCTTTGTCTTCTGAAGTTATTCGTGGAAAGACAATTAATGAAGAAATTGTAGATTTCTTATTTTCTAATTCTACAAACTTATCTGAAAATGGAAAAAAATTAATTTGTGGATTATTAACCCATCGCCATGATAAACGATGGACATATAATCAAACAAAAGACTTTTTAAACGGGAAAGATGTTCCTGTTTACGAAGAACGCAAAGAATTAAAACCTTTTGTATTTAATCCTGCTGCTGAAAATCCAATTGAATTTCATAGTTTAAAAGGTATCGCTCAGGAAATGTTGTATGATACAGAGCAAGGAAATAAGATACTGGAAGATTCAAGACTTACTCTGTATTTAGATAGTATTGGTCTAAAAGAAATTACAGATAAAATTGAAAAAGTTCAGGCTAAATATTTTGAAGAAAAAAATACAAAAATTGATGGAGTTAGTTTTCCAGATGAAGAATCTAGAAAATGGTATGCTCTAGTAAAATGTGCATACATTTTAAGTAGAGATATAACATTCCCTATTGTTTGTGAAGGTAACAAATATGAAATTGACTCTTTAGAAAGTTTTAGGGATATGTTGCTTGAGCATCCTGATGCAATTCGTCCATATCTAAAAGATGAGGCAAAAGGTCTATATCTAATGTTAGATGCAAAAACGCAAGGAGTTGATTCTACTTTATGTGAGGATATAAAGCGTGTTGTAAAAAATGCTAAATATGATAAATTCATTGCCTCAAATATTTATCTCTCTATTATGGGAAATAAAATAAAACCTTTTACTGATAAAGAAAATGCTAACATTGAATTGTCTTCTAAAGATGATGTTTTTGCATTAGAGCAGCACTTAAAAGATAGAATTATGTTTTTGATTGATGCTAAAACAAGGTTAATTGTTGCATGGTTTGAAAACATTTTTGAAGTAAATTTAAATGATTGGTATTCAGAACTAGAAGGTGGTGTTAGTCATAATGAGAGAATTGCATCTTTACGACGTAATAAACTTCTAGCTTATGGTAAATGGAATTATTTTGAATTATTTTTGAAAGGCAAAGATGTTATTTATCGACAATATTATTTTGATAATAATAAAATTGGTCTTTTAGATTTAGACGGTTCAATTTTATTAAAAGCTGAATACGAAGATGTAAATTGTGAATTTGTTAGAAATAATTATATCGTAAAATTTCATGACGAATGGATTGTTCGTGATTTTAAAAATCAACAAACATTAATTTCTTATCCAAAAGAAATTAATGTTTTTAATGAAGTAGATGAAATTTATTTTGCTCAACATAAAACTGAAGATCGACATATTTTATTAGTTAATTCGAATGACAGTTCCTATGAAGAATATAAAGTTAATTGTTCTAATACAGGACGTATAAAATCACTTAGCGAAAAAAATCGTCCAAATGAAAGATATATCAGAAATGATTCAGAACTTTTAGATTCAAACTTTTCTGTAATTGATACTTACAATGAAATGCAAGTTCTTTTAAATGAAGGTGATGTTCCTTCTAATTTGAAATTTTGGGTAGTTAAAAATGAAAAAGTTTTTGTAGTTGATAAAAATGGTAACAAACTTGCTGATTATCCATATAGTGGCTTCTTGTATGTAGGAAACAATTGTTTTGTTGTTTGGGATATAGATGGTAATCAATCAGTTGTTGACTACAAAAATGAATTGATACAAGAAAAAATAAAAGATTATAGATCATCTGGTAGTATTGCCGCTATAAAAGAGGGGAATTTCTCAAAATGGAAAGTGAAGAATTTAAAAGATGATAAGTGGGAATATAACGGTAAAAAGTTTAGTTCTGCAAAATATTTTTCTTCTAGTTTGGCTGTTAAGAAAAGTTCTAGTAAGTATTTTTTCTTTGGAAATGATAGAGATAGAGTAATTACCACAATTTTACAGAAAGGAAAATTTGGTGGTAAGGTATTTAATTCTAATGGTGAAAGAAAAAATTTTGTTGCTTTGAATTTGAAAACTATTACAGAACTTTTTACAGAACAAAGCGGATTTACTAATCAACCAAAGGATTTTTCATATTCTACACTTCTTGGTTTTGATGGAGATTCTTTTTATAAATATAATTTTGGAAATTTTACATTTGATAAAATTACTTCACTTAAATATGTTCCATATGAAGAATTCAATTTTCTGATGGATAATGTAGATAGCAAACAAATTGTTTCTTTAGTAAGAAAATCAATTTTAAAAAAAGACCAAAAAAAGGCAAATGAAATTATCAACTTGGTTTGGGAGTATTATTATAAGAATGGCTTTTATGATGTTATAAGATATCTTTTATCTTCTATTAGAATGGATGATATGGAAGGTTTAGATTATTCATTCTTGTATTACAAAAACCGACTAGGTAATACTTATCTTTTGGAAAATGAAAGAAATAAAAATTCTTTTACTTACGTACAGATGCAAAGAAACTATGATTTTGCCCTTCATTATTTACTTTCTGCTGCAGGAAAAGAAATTGATGAAAATTTCAATATAGTGAGGGCTTCGTACTATTCCAAATTACATGTTACTGCTGAATCTGTTTTTGATTGTGCTAGGTTATGTGTAGAGCTTTCTCAATTAAATGAAGAATTATGTTTGTCTTGTAAAAAGTGGACAAAAGAGTCTTTAAAAACTCTTGCGTTAGAATTCTTAGGAGGTCTATATTCTCATTATACAGACACGGATAATGTAGATTCAGATACATATACTAGATTATATGATATTGGTTTGCTATATAGGTATGTAGACAAATTTGATGAAGAAGTGGCTGTTTTTACAGAAGGTATTTCGTATGAGCCAGACAGTCATCCTATTAATAGAGTTCAGTTATTTATTTCTTTATACTTGCAAAAGAAATACACGGAAGCTATTAATGTTTATAAAATATTGGAAGAAATTTATCCTGATTTAGATAAATTAGGAAAACAGTTAAATTTCTCAGTTAAAGTAACAGATGTATATTATGAATGTAGAAAAAATGTTATGTAGGAAGGAGGATTAATTTATGGAAACTAAAATTATAGAAGAAACAAATGAAACAGGTACTCAAATTATACCAGAAACTGGAACAGTTATTATTGAGCAAGAAAGTGGTGGTACACAAATAATTCCAGAATCAGGAACTGTTATAATTGAACCATCTTCTGAAATAAAGGATTTTCCTAAAGATATTCCTTCTGATATAAAAACTGCGAAAGGGGAGCCAGTTGGTAAAGATGTAATTATTTTTGATTATAAAATAAAATACCAAAAAGAAACAAATTCTGGCGAAGCTGATATTTTTGTTGCAGAAAAAGATTCCGAAATTGTGGTTTTTAAGTACTATAGAAAATCTCACAAACCAAAAAATGCAGTAGTAGAAAAAATTAAAAATCTAAAAAATCCTCATGTTTTAAAACTTTTAGATTATGGTTACTACAATGATAGATTTTTTGAAGTATACGAATATGCAAAATTTTCTAATATAAATACTCGTAAAAAAGATGGATCTTATAAATATTTACCTTTATCTGAAGATGATATTTTTAAGTTGTGTAGAGATATTGTAGAAGCTTTTAATGAATTCCACTCTGCAGGAATTATTCATAGAGATATTAAGCCTGATAATTTCTTGCTACGAAGTGTAGATCCTTTTGACATAATTATTGGTGATTTTGGAATTTCAAGTGTAATGGAAGAAGGTGAAGATTTACACAAAACCAAAACACAACATCATACAGTTGGATATGTACCTCGTGAGTTATTTACAGCTGATTATAAAGGAATTGGAACAGGAATCGATTATTATTCTTTGGGAATAACTCTTTGGGAATTGGCTACTGGATGTAATCCTTTTGTTGATCCTAAAACAGGAAAACTTAGAAACGAAAAATTTATTCTTAGAGATACTTTTGAAGGTCGTATAGCTGATGACTTATTATCAAGAAAACCTACTTTAAGTGATAAATTGGTTAAATTGATTAGAGGGTTGTTGGTAGCTAACTATGAGAAACGTTGGGGATATTCAGAGGTAATAAAACATCTAAATGGTGAAGATGTTTTTGTTGATGAGGAACAAACAAAAAAATTAAAAGTTTCTGTTTCGGGAACTATCTTTGAAAATGAGGAAGATTTAGCGGATGCATTATGGAATAATAGAACAGATGTAAGTCTTCCTATCATTAGGAAAATTAGTGCAGCTTTGGATGATATTCACTCATATATTGCTGAAGATGTTAAAGAAATTCTTCTGGATCTTACAAGTGAAGCAGATTTAGAAATTCCGTTACTTAAAATTGTATTCCTTTTAAATCCTAGTAAGCCTTTTGAATTAGGAAATGGATATTCTTTTTCTAACGAGGATGATATCATTTCTTTATTAGAAAATGCTCCTGAAATGTTGTTCTCTGCTTTTGAAGATATAAACTCAACAGTATTTACTCAGATGTCATTAATTTTAGGAGAAGAAACTACCAAAAAGATTACTGATATTTATGATGAAGAACACAGAAGAAATGAAAGATATTTCAATTTTAGCGATAACTTGTTGATGTTAAAAATAATTTCTAAAGTCAAATTGCTTATAAAAGATAAACCTATAAAACCATTTATTTCTGAAGAATTTAGAAATGTGTCTTTTTATGATTTAACTGATTTAGAAAATATTAACAAAGAATTGCAATCAATTATTTTGGAAAATGTAAAAGATAATGTATACGAAAGGGATATTGTTCCTTGGTTGGAGCTTAAAACCGAAAAACGTAGAGAAGAGTTTAATACTGAGTCTTGGGATGTATTCTATAAATCTTTGTTTAATAAGACAGGTGGAAAAAAATGAAATGTAAAAGAATAATTTTAGTTTTCTTATTGATTTTTGCAAGTGTTTGTTTATTTTCCGAAGAAGTTAAAAAAACTGAAGAAAATAAAGAGCCAATATTTACCGTAATTACTTCAAAGGCTTCTGATGAAGATATCTGTAAAAAAATACAAGAAAATAAATATTCAAAAGCTGAAATAAATGCAGTTGATTCAAATGGATACACTCCTCTTTATTTAGCAATTGATTGTGGTAAGCCAAAAGTTTTGGAATTCCTTCTTAAAAAAGGTGCAGATAAAAATAAAATAACAAATATCAAAGTAAGAGATAAATCAGGAAGAAAAATTTTACGATGTAGTCCTGTTTTGTACGCATCTTGGAAGGGGAACAAGGATTGTTTGTCGTTACTTTTAGAAAAAGGCTCTAAAGTTGATATTGAATCAGATATGATATTGCCAACTTCAGATGGAATAACATATATAAGACTTCTTCTTCCAATTGATGCCGCTTTTTATAATCGTCGCAATATTAAATTTAATGATATTCATAACTTATTATCTACCAAGGAACTTGATTATCAACATTATCACTTTAGTGGTAGGAAATGGTCTTATGGTAAATATAAAACTCATGATTTGTTAAAAGAATATGGTTTACTAAAAATTCAATGATTTTAATAAACAGAAATAATTAACTTACGAAAAAATTATCCAAAAAGAGTGGTTACTGTGTATGAAGTGTACTAATTGTAATAGAGAAAATAGACAAGAGGCTATGTATTGTCGCTTTTGTGGAGAAGATATACAAACTGTTTCTGTACAAGATAAAGTTGATGACAAAATAGAAACAAAAAAAGAAGAAGCTTCTTCTACTCCCATTAAAGAAAAGAAAGAAATAGATGGATTTATTGGCCATCAAGAAATAAGAGATGATTTAAATAAATTTCTTAATAAAAAGCGTATAGAAAAACGCAGAGAACAATCGGGTTTTGAATCCGATTTAACAAATCATATTATTTTATTTAATGGAAATACTGGGACTGGTAAATTTACTCTTGCGCAATGGTTTGCAAATAAATTGAAGTCAGAAAAACTTGTTTCTGGTAAAATTGGAACTTTTTATGCTAAAGAATTAAAAAATCAATATCAAGATGAATTTGCTTTTAGAACATTTTTGGATCAAAATTCTTTTGGTGTATTAATTATCCGAGAAGTTCATTTTGATACTGTTTACTTAGGTGAAATTTTAAGAGCAATTTCTACAAATAAGTCAGGTTGTATTTGTATTTGTATTGGTTTAAAAAATAAGTTAGATTCATATTTCAAAGATAATCCAGATAATAGACAACGAATTAACAGTTTTTATGATTTTAAAAATTATTCTGAACAACAATTATTTGAAATTCTTGAACATAGTTTGGATAAAAAAGGAATAAAATATTCTAAAGATGTTTCTGAACTTTTATTTCAGTTTGTTATCGAATCAAATAATTCACAATCTAAATCTCATGAAAATGGTTGGTTGATAGAAAAAGATATTATTCCAGAACTTCTAGAATTTCAAGCTGAGCGTTTAAGTAAATTAGATTCTCCTGTAGATGAAGATTTTATAACACTGGTTGCTGAAGATGTTCGTGTTAAAAATAAAAAACGTTCTCAAGCAGAAATTTTTGCAACAATGGATTCTCTTATCGGACTTACAGATGCTAAGAATCAAATTAAAGAACTTATGCATTCTGTAGAAGCTGTAAAAGCTCGTATTGAAAAAGGACTTGGTGGCGAAATTCCAAAAATTCATCTTCAATTTATTGGAAATCCTGGAACAGGTAAAACAACAATTGCTAGAATGTTAGGAGAATTGTTCAATTCTATTGGTTTGCTTCCAAGTTCAAAGGTTATTGAATGTGATAGAAGTAAATTAGTTGCTCAATATGTTGGTCATACTGCGCCTTTAGTAAATGAATATTGTGATAAAGCTATGGGTGGTATCTTGTTTATTGATGAAGCATATTCATTGAAACAACAAGATGGAGATTCTTTTGGGCAAGAAGCAATAGATGCCTTGCTTAAGCGCATGGAAGATGATAGAGGAAAGTTTATAGTTATTGCTGCAGGATACCGTGAGGAAATGGCTGCCTTTATCGCTGCAAATTCAGGTTTTGAAAGTAGATTTACACATAAAATTGAGTTGCCGGATTACAATACTCAAGAACTTATTGAAATTTATAAACTTTATGTTAAAAATAAAGAATATATGTTAACTTCTTCTGCTGAAGCTACATTGGGGACTGTAATAAAGAAAATTTACGAAACAAGAACCAAAACATTTGCAAATGCTAGAACTATTAGAAACCTTTTTGATGAAACAATTAGGCGTCAAAGTAAACGCGTTATGCAACTTTCCGAATCTGAACAAACAAAACAGGCTTATATGCAGATTTTACCAGAAGATATTCTTTTGGAAAATGAAGAAGATAAGGTTCTTACAAAAGATGATATTTTATCTGAATTGGATAGAATGATAGGACTTAGTGGAGTTAAAAAAGCTGTTAGAGAATTGATGAATTCTATCGAAATGGCAAAAGAAAGAGCTGAAGTTACTGGTGATAATTTGAAAAATCCTGTAAAACATATTGTATTTACAGGGAATCCAGGAACAGGAAAAACAACTGTTGCCAGAATTTTAGGTAAGTTATTTAAAGCCATCGGATTATTACCAAATGATTCAGTTTTAGAAGTTGCTCGAGGAGAGATGGTTGGTCAATATGTTGGAAGTACTGCCCCATTGGTAAATTCTGTTTGTGATAAAGCTATGGGGGGAACTTTGTTCATTGACGAGGCATATACATTGAATCAAAATTCAAGTGATACTTTTGGTCATGAAGCTATAGATACTTTATTAAAGAGAATGGAAGATGATAGAGGAAAATATGTTGTAATTGTTGCAGGTTACAAGAGAAACATGGATGACTTTATTCAATCTAATCCAGGATTAAAAAGTAGATTTACTACTTATATTCATCTTGAAGATTACAATGCTGATGAACTTTATTCTCTATTTGAATTATACGCAACAAAAGAAAAATTTATAATTGATGATTCTGCAAAAGGTACTTTGAAAGACTGTATTAATTTTATATATGAAAATCGAGGGTCTGACTTTGCAAATGGTCGTACAATTAGAAACTTTTATGACAGTGTAAAAGAAAAACAATCTTCACGAATTTCAAGTCTTTCAAAAGATGAAAGAGCAAAGATTTTATGCGTTCTTTCTGACCAAGATATCTCTTTAGCCTTTAACGAATATAAGGAGAATATGTAATGATTTGTCCAAATAAAGTTTGTAAAAAGGAAATTCCTTCAGATTCTGTTTACTGCGACCAATGTGGGGTTTTACTTAGACAGTGTACTGCATGTGGAACTATAACTCTTGCAAAATTCTGTACAGAATGTGGTGGAGTTGTAAAAAATAGAGAAATAATTGAAGACCAAAGTTCTACAAAAGAGCAACAAAGTGTGTCAGAAGAAGTGAAAAAGAGTGAAGTTCCTTCTGTTGAACCTACTGTTAATTCAGGAACAAAAATTATTCCATCTACATCAGAACTTAATATTATTCATCCTAATTTTACATTGAAAATAAATGATGCTGATATTTTAGGAAGAACGGTGGGTTCTCATTCTAGTTTTCTTGGTAAATTTCCTGTAATTTCTTCTAGGCATGCAAAGGTTGATTTATTAGGAAATGAATGGTATATAACGGATTTAAATTCTTCTAATAAAACATACTTAAATGGATGTGTCTTGACTCCTAATGTTCCAGCAAAACTTACGGACAAAGATTCTTTGGTTTTAGCAAATATCAGTTTTACAGTGAGTATAAAATGAGATTTAAAGGAGCTTCTTATTCTGTTAAAGGTATTAGAGAAATCAACGAAGATTCTTTTATTCTTGCAACAAAAACAAACGATTTAGGAAAGTCATTTTCAACAGAAGTTGTTGAAGGGAAAGATGATAAACCTTATTTTTTCGCTGTTGCAGATGGAATGGGAGGTCAAGGCTCTGGCGAAAAGGCAAGTTATATGGTAGTAACAAGTCTTTTAAATTTAAATAAAAGTATAGAATCTTTTGATGCTAATAATTTAACAGAAGAATTTGAAAAGATTCATAGAAAAGTAGTTTCAGAAAATTCTCAAATGGGAACAACATTATCTGGAATTATTTTTCAAAAAGATAAGTGTGGGATAGTTAATTTAGGTGATTCAAGAACTTATAGATTAAGAAAAGATTTTTTTCTTCAGATGACAAATGATGATTCCCTTTGTAGTTTTGATGCCAATGCGCCGACTAACATTGTTACTAATGGCATTGGGGGGGGCTTAAAATCTATTTCTGTAAATACTTATTTTTCAGATAAAATATTGTTACCTGGAGATATATTTCTAATCTGTTCTGATGGTGTATATCGATTTGTAAGTGAAGAAAAAATAGAAGAAATTCTTTCTAAAGAAATATCAGTAGAAGAAATGGTTTCAGAAATTGTAAAAATAGCGATTCAAAAAGGAACTGATGATAATTGTACCGCTGTAATAGTGGCATTTAAGGAGTAGGTGATGGAAAATTCTCAATTTAAACAACAGGTTGCTCAAGAGCAAAGTAAAGATCAAAGTGAAATACTCCATTGTAAAAAATGTGGTGCTACTTTAAGTTCAGATGATAAATTTTGCCCAGAATGTGGTGAAAAAATTGGAGGGACAGAAAATACATGTAGATGGTGTGGAACTCTTACTACTAAAGAAATCTGTCCTGAATGTGGTAAAAGACTCTTTGCTCAAGTTTGTAAAAAATGTGGAAAAGAAACATATTTTGATGTTTGTGAATATTGCGGAGAAGTATTATCTCCAGTATTGGCACAAGCCCTTTACGAAGAAAAACATGAAGTAAAAGAAATGTCTGATGAAGAAGCTAAAAAAATCATGGAGGAATTTAAAGAATCCGAAAATGCTGAGTTAGAATACTTTAGAAAAAAGTTACATGACCATGAGATTCTTCTTGCTGAAAAGAATTTTTTTGACGATAGAGAAAAACGAATTACAGAAGCCTTTGGTGAAAACCTTACTGATATTAGATATCCAACTCCCGAAGAAATTAAATTTTTACAAGAAGCCACAAAAGGTATAAAACAGCTTGCAAAACAAAAAGAAGAAGAAGCAATTCAAGCTGCAATAGAAAAGAAAATCCCAGGAGCTAAGTCAGTTGAAGAGGAACATCAAGAACTTCTTGATTTAATTAAGCAGAAAGAAGAATTGTTCAAAAAAGCTTATGCAGAAAAAGAACAAGAAACAGAATCTGAAATTGCAGAAGCAGAAAGACGAAGAAAAGAGTTAGAAGAAATTCAAAGAAAAATTGAAGAACAACGTAAACGAGAAGAAGCCATTGCTCGAGAACGCAGACGCTTAGAATTAATTGCATTTAACAATAGAATTCGTGGAACATATATAAGTGTTCATAACTGTGCATGTGGTGGATACAATCACGAAAAAATACAAATATCGTTTAATATAGACGAAAATGGAAGGTTATGTGGAAAAACAATTTCTTCATGGGTTAATTATTGTGGCTATGGAGGAGGTCGATATGCAGGATGTGAGTTTGTTACAGAAATTCTAGGAACATTTGATGGGAACAATGTTTCTTTCAACGATGTTTCATGTAAATTCTTAAAAAATCCCTCAAATTTATCAAAGGACGATTTTTTGCATAGTTTTTCGGGAACAGTAAATTCTGATGGTACTGTTTTACATGGGTATTGGTTTAGTGACAAACAAACAAACAAATACGCTGATTACAGAAAATATTAACTTTTAAAATATATGAAAATTTTTCAAAAATTAATAATAAAATTTGTACGATTTTATCAAGTTACTGCACCAACTTCTTTACGGCAGTGTTGTAGATTCAGTCCGTCCTGTTCTGAATATATGATTTTAGCTGTGGAAAAATATGGGGCAATAAAAGGTTTTATAAAGGGAATCAAGAGAATCCTTAGGTGTCGTAAACCTAATGGAGGAATTGATTTCCCGTAAATTAAGAAGGAAGCAAATGATGGTTGGGAATTTGTTTCAATCCAACAGATTCCAGTAACAGAAAATCCTGGTTGTTTGCAAGGTTTATTTGGAAAACATGCACAAACAACTTTCTTCAATATGTTGATTTTTAAAAAGAACTAATAAATTAGTTATATAATAACAGGACAAAGTTAAAGTAAGGGCTATTCTAGAAGTTATCAAAATTTCTAGAACAGCCTTTTTTTATTCGTTACATATCTTGCAAAAAAATTCATTTTATATCCTTGTTTTCAATTTAATGATACTGATATTATACAAGAAATTTAGATTTTATTCTGTATGTAGTTGGATAAAATAACAAGTTTCTTCTATATATAATGCAATATTATATTTCTTGACTTTTCTTAATATCCATATATAATTAACTTTAGAGTAAATAACTTTGGAGTTAATTATGCGAAAAAATGATGAAATATTTATTGGACGCAAAAAAGAAATAGACTTGCTAGAAATTCTTTATAATTCAAACAAATTTGAAATGCTCATACTTCATGGACGGCGTAGAGTTGGAAAATCCTATCTTTTGGGGCATTTTACAAAACTCCATCAAGGAAATGTGGTTTACTTTACAGCAGATAAATCTTCCGAAAAAATAAATGTTCGGAATTTTTGTTCTGAACTTAATACTGTTTTAAATGCAGGAGATTTTATTAATTCATTTGAAAAATGGAGTGATGTTTATTCATTTTTAGATAACTTTGACTTGAATAAAAGACTTGTTATAATTATTGATGAGTTTACTTATCTTTATAATTCAAATCCAGCTTTTGATTCGGGGTTGCAAAATGCAATTGATAGGATTCTAAAAAAGAAAAATATATTTTTAATTCTTTGTGGTTCAGAAATTTCTGTTATTGAAGATATAATTGATGATTCTACAAAACCTCTTTATGGGAGAAAAACAGCAGATCTAAAACTTCTTCCTTTTACATATAAAGAAGCACGAGATTTTTTTCCAAAATATAATGAAGAACAAGTTGTTACTGTATATTCAATTGTTGGAGGGATACCTCTTTATCTTTCACTTTTTGATGATAATTTAACAATAAAAGAAAATATTGTTAAAAATTGTTTAAGTACAACTGGATATCTATTTAATGAAATTGAAACACTTTTGCGAATGGAATTAAAAGAAACGCATTTTTATAAAAATATAATGCTTGCTATTAATTCTGGTGCTTCAACTCTAAATACAATCAAAGATAAAGTTGGGGAAGAGTCAGCAAAAATTGCAAAGTATCTTGGAGTGTTGGCAAATCTTGGTTTTATAAAGAAGGAAATCCCTTGTGGTGAAAAAGGAAAATCTCGAAACTCAATTTATTCAATAAGTGATAATTATTTTGCTTTCTATTTTGAATTTATATTTAAAAAACATAATATGTTAAATGGATTGATAAAGCCAGATTTGTATTATGATAAAGAAATTACAAAGCAAAGATTGAATACATATATTGGTTACAGATTTGAAGGAGTTTGCGAAACTTATCTAAAAGAACAATTCTACGAAGGAAAAATGTCTTTTTTTGCAGAAGATTTAGGTCGCTGGTGGGGAAATAATCCTGTACTCAAAAAACAAGAAGAAATCGATATTTTAGCAATTGATTCTGATAATGCTTTATTTTGTGAATGTAAATTTACTGAAGAAAAATTTGATGAAAAGCAGTTAAAAGATTTACAAGATTCTTCACTATGTATACATCGTTCGAATAAAAGTTTTATAATTTTTTCAAAGAATGGCGTTACAAGTGGTGTAGAAAAGTTGATAAAAGATGATAAAAGATATTCTGTTGTTGATTTGAAAGATTTGTTCTAATTGTTATAAACGACTGTTTCATAGGAAAAGATGGTGCAAAAAAATTAGCCAAAAGAAAAACTGGGGTTCTTCCTCAAAAGGTCTTGCAAAAAATTTAATTCAAATTGATGAGTTTTCAGAAAATGGAATTATCAATGATTACAAAATTATTTTCTGGCAAAAGGTATTTTTTTTAACCTGTGTCGTTAAATGATACACAAACTGTGATATAATCAATTTATGGACTACGATTTAGAACGATTTTACAAAGTACAAAAATTTGATTATCCGGTGGCTCTTAACGAGATAAAAAATGGACAAAAAGAAAGTCATTGGATGTGGTATATTTTTCCTCAATTAAAAGAACTTGGATATAGTTCTACGGCAAGATATTATGGTTTAACAAAAGATGAAGCAATCGCCTACATCAAGGATGAAGTTTTAAAATCTCGCTTGATAGAAATTTCTGAAGTTTTGCTTGAATTGAAAAGTAACGATGCAACAGAAATTTTTGGTTATCCTGATGATTTGAAATTGAAATCTTGTATGACGCTGTTTTCAGAAATTGCACCAGAAATTAAAGTTTTCGATAAAGTTTTGGAAAAATTTTTTTCAGGTAAGAAAGATAATAAAACGGTTGAGTTGTTAAAAAAATAATTTTATGTGATTTTCAAAATTCAAATTTTTGCCTTATAAAGTGAGAAATTTATATCGAATTGTGATATAATACTCTTCCCGAGGTGTAAAATGAATCAATTAAAAGAAAATTTAGAAAGAATTTTGAAAGTTCGAGATGCAGATTTAGGTCTTTTTATTCTTGCGATGCATTCTCTAATTGAACGAACTCTCAAAGAAAAATATGGAATTAAAAGCTACGATTCAGAAAATACTTTTGGAAAACTTATAGATAGATATACAACTGAATTTTACGAAACTCATGGTAAACCAATTTTTCCTGGTTCAGAAAAATTAACACTTCCTAAACGAGAATGGAATTTATTACAGGGATTAAATAAAATTATTAAAAATCACGAATTAGCAAATGATGTTCGGCATAGATTTGAAACAAAATCTGAAGAAGATGCTCAAGCGACAGTAAAATGTTTTTTATCATTTGCAGAAGCAGAGAACTGGACAAATTTAGACGTATTAAATAAATTAAAACGGGAACTTGAATCTTGGGATTCTCATAGTCCTTATCAAAGTGCAGAACTTACAAAAGCGATAAATCAAATTAAATTGTTAAAATCACAAAATGAAAATCTTGCAGAAAAAGTAAATAATTTGGAAGATTTGCAAAATCAATTAAATTTACTTACTTTGCAAGAAAAAACTTTGAAAGCTGAACTTGCATTAAAACAAGAACAACTTTCAAAAAAAGATTCAAAAGTTGATGAACTAAGAAAAAAATCAAATGAAATTATTTCAAAGTTGAAAGATTACGAAACTACAAAAGAATATATTTCTCAGTTAGAAAAAATTGCATTTTACACAAAAACTCGTCACGACTACGAAGCATCCGTTATCAAACTTACAAACGAACAATCAGAAATTTTAGAACAAGTAAAATTGAATAAAGATTATCTTATCAAAGGTTCAGCTGGAACTGGAAAATCTTTGGTGCTTTTAAAAACTTTGGAAAAAGCAATCAACGAAAAAAAACAAGAGCTTGAATTTTCAACAATTAAAAATCATTTTAAACTTTTAACTTACACAAAAAGTCTTGTAAAATATAATCAGTATGTTACAAAAATTTTAGGAACAGAAGTTCCAACTGATTCTATTACAACTGCCGACGCATTTCTTTTTTCAATGTTAAGAAAATTTTTTCCATCAAAAAAAATTTGTTATGATTTCGATATTTCATTTAAATCATTTTTTAATCATAAAAAACTTTCTAGCGAGGAATTGTTTGTTGAGTTTAATGAATTTATTTGGGCAAACAATATTTCTAAAGAAGATTATGTTGAAAAAGTTTGCGACCGTGTTGGAATGAAAAATCCAATTAAGAAAACTGAAAGAGCGTTAATTTGGAAATCTTTAGAACAAGCAGAAGAAAGTCTTGAAGAAAATAAAACTTGGCCACGAAATTTTGCCGCAAAAAAAATAATCGAAGCAATGAAACTTTCAAAAGAAAATGACGATACAGATTTTTGTACAGAATATTCTTTTGTAGATGAAGCGCAAGATTTGCCACCAGTAATTCTTTCTCTTGTAAAAGAGTCTACAAAACAATGTGTTTTTCTTGCAGGGGACAGCGACCAGTCAATTTACAGAAAAGGTTTTAGTTGGAATAAATCTGGAATTGATATTAAAGGTCGAACAAAAATTCTTAAAACTAATTTTAGAAACACAAATCAGATTCACGAATTTGCAGAGTCCTATCGTAAAAATTTTAAGAACATGGACAAAACAACAAAGCCACTTGCTTTTAGACCAGGTCCACCAGTTGAACTTACTATTTCAAAAAATTCAAATGATTTAAATTTACAACTTATTCAACAAGTAAAACTTCTTTTGAATATTTTAAAATATGAAGAAGAAAATATTTGTATTATTGCAAATCAAAAACAAAAACTTGATAAAATTAAAAGTCAGTTAGAATCAAAACTTGGAGTAAAAAGTATTCAAATTTCTGATAATGATTTTGACTTTAGTGAAACAAAAGGTATCAGACTTTGTACAATGCAAAATTGTAAAGGATTAGATTTTCCTGTTGTTTTATTTGTGGCTGATCACAGAATCCAAGGTGCAGAACAATTGTCTTGTTTTGATTCAGAAACATATTATGAACAACAATACAATATGGTTTATGTTTGTTTAACTCGTGCTATGGAAATGCTTCATATTTTTACTATAGAAACAACTGAATTTAAACCATTTAAAAATTTGACTATCACACAATAATGATTATATTCAAAATGTAAAAAAATTTTTTTGAGGTTTAATATGATTAAAATAAATACTAAGTCTTTGGAATATATTTTAAAAGTCACTCCAGCAGAACAAAATATTATGTTAGTTGGTAGACATGGAATTGGGAAGTCAAAAATTATTGAAAACTATTTTAAAAGAAATGGATTTAAAGTTGTAAATCTTTTTCTTGGGCAAATGAGTGATCCAGGAGATTTAATTGGGCTTCCGCAAAAAAATGAAAAGTTAGGACAAACAGAATTTCTTTTGCCTTATTGGTTTCCAACTGATAATCAACCTATCGTTTTATTTCTTGATGAATTAAATCGCGCCCGACCAGAAGTTTTGCAAACAATTATGGATCTTACATTAAACCGAAAACTTGCTGGAAAATCTTTGCCAGAAGGAAGCCGAATTATTTCCGCGGTGAATAATGGAGAACAATATTCTCTTACCGAATTAGATCCTGCTCTTGTTTCTCGTTTCAATGTTTATGAATTTGTGCCTTCAGTTGAAGAATGGTTACATTGGGCAGAGTATGTTGGAATTGACAGAAGAATAATTTCTTTTATTCAAGAAAATCCAAATATGCTTGATGGAACTGAATATGATAAATCAATAATGGGATTAGAACGAACTCCAGACCGAAGAAGTTGGGAACGCCTTTCAGATGTAATGCAAAATATGAGTGAAATTGGAAAATTAGAGTTAGATGTTTTTTCTGGAATTATAGGAGTTGCGGCCGCATCTCAATTTTATTCCTCAATATCTGAACATCGAATTATTTCTGCAGTTGAAATTCTTAATTCTAAAAATTTTAATTCAATAAAAACACAACTTGAAAATTATAAAATTTCAGAACTTGCAGTTATTAACGAATCAATTTTTTGCTTTTTGGATGTAGAAAATTATGATTCAAGTTCTGAAAATCAAATTCTTTCAAATTTAGAAAATTATTTTGAATTAATTAATAAAATGGAAAGTAAAGAACCTATTGCTCATTTTGTGAATTTATTTGCAGGCGCAAATTATCCTCATGCCGTTACAACAATCGTAACAAAGTGTGAAAAAATTTATAATGCAATTCAAGAATTTATTTTAAAAATTGGTCAGGACTAAATGAAAAAAAATATTTTGCAAACAATAAATAAAATTACTCAATCTTGGTTTCTTTCTGAGCCTTTGCTTTTTTCTACTTTTTGTACTCATGATTTAGTTTCGAATGAAAAACTAAATGTTCCTTTTCGAACTGGAAAAAAGCGAATAGAATATTCTCCAAAAATTATCGAAAGTCTTAATGAAGATACAATTTCAGAATTATTAAAAATTGAAATATTTAGGATTTTGTTAAAACATCCGTATCAGCGTCAGCCTATCGGTACAAACAAAGCGTATCTAACAATCGCAAGTGATATTTTACTAACTGCAAATTTTAATCCAAATGTAAAATTAGAAGGAGTAAATATTATTGAAGAACTTGCAATTAGATTATCACTTTTAAAAGATTCATTTTCACATAAAATAAAAGAACTTAATAATAAAGGTGATGTTGTTTATCCTGAACGATTAAAAGGATTTAATAAAATTAAAACAAACGAAATAGAAAATTCACAAGACAAATTTATTTTTCTAAAAGAAGAAGATTCTGAATATTGTACCATCTTAAAAAAAAATGAAAATCATTCAACAAAAATTTATTCGTACAATGCACTTAAAGTTTTCTGGAAAAAAATTTTTACAAATGATTTTATTTTTCCAAAAGAACTTTGTTTTGAAGAATGGTATTCAAAAATAATTTCTGTAATGAAATTTACAACTGAAAATTGCGACGACGATTTTATGAAAAGTAAAACTTATTCCGATAATTCAGATGATGAAGAAAACAAAAATGATAATAAATTACAAAATCTAGAAAAGCTATCTGAGTTATCTTCTCTTTGGGAAGAAGATGAAAAAACACAACAGCAAATCAACAACATAATTGATGATGCAGAAAAATCTTTACAATGGGGAAGTATAGGTTCAAATATTCAAGAATTAATTAAAGCAAATAGAAAAGTTGAAATGAATTATGCAAGTATACTTCGACATTTTAATACTTCAATAATTTCTTCAAAAAGAAATCTTTCAAGAATGAAACCTAATCGCAGATTTGGATTTGACCGTTTAGGAAGTCGTTATTCGCTTTCGTCGAAACTTCTTATTGCAGTTGATATAAGTTCTTCGATTACGCAAGAAAATTTAGAATATTTTTTTTCTGTCATAAATCAATTCTTTCGTTATGGCGTTGAACAAATTGATGTAATTTTGTTTGATACAACAATCCACGGTGAACCAATTGAAATGAAAAAACTTTTTAAGCAAATTTATATTGAAGGTAGGGGAGGAACAGATTTTCAACCTGTTGCAGATTTTTATTGTAGTCACAAAGAATATGACGGACTAATTTATTTTACCGACGGATTTGGTCCCCATCCAAAATTTAATGGAAGAAGTGATGTTAAAGTTTTATGGATATTTACTTCAAAGCATTGTTACGACAAAGGAATTAAATGGACAGAAAAACTTCCAAATAATAATGCAACTTTTATTCCCTTACCTTATTGATTAATTTGGAGATATTTATGGAAGCTGAAAAAAAATTCAATCGCGATTTTTGGAATAATTTTTTTCTTGAATTAAATCTTAAAAATAAAACAAAAGAAGATGAAAAAGATACTCTAGAAAATTTTATTAACAAATTAGAAGAAATTGCAAATAGAAAAAATGTATCATTCTCTTATAAAATTTTTAAAGGAAGAATAACTGATGTAAAAGGTTCAATGCTTTTAACTAATATCTTTGGAGAAAATTTTCAAATATATTTTACTGCAGAAGTTAGATTTGACAAAAATAAAATAAAAATAGTTTATGTTGAATTAAACAAATTATTTTCAAATAATAATGTAGAATTTTTAACGAATATATTTTTTCAGAATCTTCCATACGAAGAAATTGAGATGCTTTTGGATTATTTGTATAATTACAAAGAAAATTACGAAGCTGAATTTATTAAATTTCAAAAGATGCAAAAAATGATTCAACTAACTGAAACAACAATAAAATCTCTTTTGTATGAAAAGTTTAAAAATACAAAATACACTTGGAAAATTTCAAAAATTGTAAACAGTTCGGATATTTCATATAAGATTACACTTAATGAGTATGATGAAGAAGTTTCAACTTTATTTGTAGACCAAAAAGATTTAGTAAAAAAAATTGCTGAATGGGAATTTTAAAACCTTCGAATTGTTTTCTTCTACACAATAAAAGTCATCACTTTTGCAATTAACAAAGCAATCAACGGATATCCAACCAAAGTTCCTAGCCATTTTATAATCAGCATTTTTACTGGAATGTATGGTCGTAAATCTTCAGTTCCTGGAATAAGCCAAGACTTTGTATGTCTAACCCAATACCAATCAATAAAAAATCTATCAAAGAAACCAAGAATCATCAGAATAATTGTCATTTGGATAAAACCTTCAGTAAAATCAGTAACAGCGTTTACGCCGTAAACCATGTACGGAACCAAAGTGAATAATGGAACGAACAAAATAATCGTTGAAATAATAAACTGCTTTTTAATTTGCTTTTTTGTAATCAATCCCAATTCTACAACACGATTTTGAACATCATCTTCATAAAGACAGACCAACCCCACCGCACCATTTCTTATTCCAACCACGCAATACATCAACAAAATAAAACACATCACGATGCCTTCAAAAACGACAATCATATTTTCCTCCAGTTCTTTCAGTATCTTCAATTATATCATATCTTGCAACAAAATTAATAATTTGAACTTCTAATTTTTAATTCTTTTTTATATAATGATTATTGTTAAAATTTTGTGGAGAAATTGATTTGAAAACTTTATTGATTTTACTTGTTGTTGTATTTTCACTTTTAGCGTTTATTTTTTTAGTTGCATATATTTGTTTTCGCATGGTGTTTTTTGAAGACAGAAAGAAAAATTTACCATCAGATGAAATTCATTTACCAAAAGGTGAAATTTACGAACCATATCATCCTTTAATGAAAAAATGGATTTTAGAAACTCGAAAGTTACCTTATAAAAACTACTATATCAAATCTCATGATGGACTTACTTTGCGTGCCAAATATTTTGAGTTTTCACCTAACGCCGTTACAGAAATTATGTTCCATGGATATAAGAGTACTGCAGAACATGACCTAAGTGGTGGAGTCCAGCGATGTTTCGCTTTAGGAAGAAATGTTCTTCTTGTAGACCAGCGAACAAGTTGCGAAAGTGAAGGAAGTGTAATTTCTTTTGGTATCAATGAACATCGAGATTGTCTTGCGTGGATTGATTTTGCAGTAAAACAGTTCGGGTCAGACGTAAAAATTGTTCTTACAGGAATTTCTATGGGAGCTGCTACGGTTCTTATGGCAGCAGGAAAATCTCTTCCTAAAAATGTTGTGGGAGTACTTGCAGACTGTGGATTTTCTTCTCCAAAGGAAATTATTAAAAAATGCGCGAAAGATCAACATTATCCTGTAAAATTGATTTATCCTTTTATAAAACTAGGAGCAAAGATTTTTGGGCATTTCAATTTGGAAGAATATTCTCCATTAGAAGCCATGGAAACTTGCAAAGTTCCCGTTATCTTTTTCCACGGAGAAGACGATGATTTTGTTCCATGCTACATGAGTCAAGAAATGTATGATGCTTGTACTTCACCTAAAAGGATAGTGACAGTTCCGAAAGCCGGGCACGGTCTTGTTTATCTTGTAGAGAACGAAAAATATTTCCAGTCTGTTGTTGAGTTTTTTAATGAAAATGGAGTAGAAACAAAACTTGTAGAATAAGAGAATGACAGGAATTTTTCGAATTTATCTATAAAAAATAAACAACACCCAAAATCATTTGTTGGAAAAATTGGGCGTACCAGAATTGCCCTAGTGAAATAGCAGGTTCTCAGCTAAGCACATTATCCTCTTTCAACAACACTTAATGTAATATAAAGTACGCAAAAAAATAGGATTTATAATTTATCAAATTGAAAGCTTCAAAAGTGATAAAAGGAAACTGAGATTTTATGGGAATCAAACTAATTGCGTATCGCGTAATTGCTCCAAGTCCACCACCTAAAGCCACCATAAGAAAATTCATTTTGTATCCTTGTTTTCAATTTAACAATGTCGATATTATACAATGAAAAAATTTATTTTCCTTGTAGCAAAATAATTTTTAAACTAAACTACAAAATATGAATTAGAATTTAGAAGAAATGGCAACTTTTGGTGTTGCTGGAAATTTTATAGGACATCTTGAACAAGTTTGTGAAGCAAAAGATTTTACAAAAATTAAAACAAAGGAAAATTTTCTCCCAAAAGTTGACATAAATATACAGAAAAACAGCCGTTAGAGAATATGTTAGATTTCTATTATTTTGAGATGTGGACATATATTTTTTGTAATGATATATTATTTGCATAAGTATTTTTGATTCAAATATGGAGGCAAAAAATTATTTTTTCTGGATTAAAAAAATTAGGTAAAGAATTTAATTTTAAGAATAACAAAACTTTTTTATATGGTTTTATTAAAAATACTTATGTTATGTTTGCAGACGGTGCAAATATAAAAAATGTTTGGTTTAGATTTCCAGAAAAATTAGATGAAGCTGATAAACAAAAGATATTGTCTTGGCAAATAAAAGGTTATGCAAAGATTATCAATTTTTTTGATGATAATTCTTTTGAGACCGAATTAACATTTACTGAATATTTTATTCCGTATAAAGTTTCAAAAATTAAAGAAGTTATTGAAGATATAACAAATTATATTTACGAAAAATATCCTAGTTCAAAAGTTATTTGTGTAGGTGAAAATTGTAGCTCAACTGAAATAAGTATTTATGAACTTAATGAAATTCCTATGTTGATGTGTTCTTCATGTGCAGATAGATTACAAAATGAAATTGAAAACAATTATTCAGATGCAGACTTACTTTCAAATAATTATCTAAAAGGATTTTTGTTTTCAGCAATATTTTCAATTCCTGGAATCTTATTAAATTTATTTTTCTTTTTACTTGGAAGAATTTCTGCAATTACTGGTTTGTTTTATTATTTTCTAACACAGAAAGGTTATTCATGGGCAAAGGGAAAATTTAATAAAATCGGTGTACTGATTATTTCGGTAACAAGTTTTGTTTTTACAGTGTTAGGAACATATATCAGTTATATCGGATATCTACTAAAAAAAATTTTGACATATCCAGAGAAGAAAGGATATCCAATTATCGATTTGTTAAGATATATTTTTGAAGTTATAAAAGAGCCAGAAGTAAAGAGAGAACTACTTGGTAATATATATATATCATTATTTATCTGTGGAATATGTATAGTAATCAATACAATTAGCTCTCTTAAGGCAACTAAAAAAATTAAAGTAAAAGAACTTGATAAATAATATTTTACAGAGACAAGAAGAGGATATATCTTTTTTGTCCCTACATTTTTGAAAACACTTTTTTTCCACCTCCAAAACTTTTATTAAATTTTTTTACATAATTCTATAAGAAAAATTTTCTCCAGAAAGTTAACAATTTTAAGATATAAAATGAAAAAAAGTTTACTATAGTAAAAAAAACTAAAAAAACGCTGAACTTTTCTGTAAACAATGTCTACATTTTTACCCCCTGTGTAGTATCGTAACTCTATATAATATATAGAGTTACGATAAAATGTTTACACCCTTTATCTTGCCAGCAATTTACAAATACAATTCTTCATATATTTTTTATTTTTTTTATACACAAATTTGATTTTTATTCTATAATAAAACATATGTTAGAAAAATTTTGGGTTTATAATCAACAGTCAAATAATTATCAACCTTCTGAAAAAGAGCCTCTTTCTACATTTCCAACAATTGTAAACATTAAAAAACGGGAAGTTTACTGTAGAACACATCATTGCTGGGAACAAATTCTATCATTTTCCTCTAATATTTTAAAAGCTTCTTGTGGAAAAACTTATTTAGGACCATTTTCTTATGAAGGAAAAATTTTTCACTATGGCTATGAAGTTAATAAACGAAAAACATCATATTTAATTAAAGTTTTATCTCAAT
>JAEIGA010002849.1_pt1 | contig 27338 bp, 47 predicted proteins | sample 9270691 | NCBI WGS metagenome assembly JAEIGA01 (sample SAMN17057246, study PRJNA624740) | gut metagenome | biome: biome; isolation source: fecal sample | host: Bos grunniens | place: China: Xizang | collected 2019 | reverse complement strand
CTCGATTTTTTCAAAAGTCTCACCGAGATAAAAAATCATAACAAAAATTCAACTGAAATCAACCATGATGCAAGGAGATAACTATATATATTCCTACTATCAGGGCATCAAGAACGGAACCTATACTGTCGGAAGATGGGTGAAGCTAGTCTATGAGTATTTGGTCAAGGGAATCGAGGAAAAACTCTTTTATTTTGACCAAAAGAAGGCCACGGATGCGATTGACTGGATTGAAACGCACTGTTTTCACACGGAAGGACCGCTTGCACCGAATCCGCTCCTGCTTGAGGTGTGGCAGAAGGCACTGATCAGTGCGATGTTTGGGATAGTAGATGAAAACGGCTATCGGCAGTTCCGAGAGATATTGTTAGTGGTAGCCAGGAAGAACGGCAAGAGCTTACTCGCTGCCGCAATCGCAAACTACACCTTTCAGCTTGACGGAGGCTTTGGAGCAAGAGTCTACTGCATCGCACCGAAACTCGAACAGGCTGACATCATATACAATAACATATGGGCGATGATCCAGCTCGATCCGGAGTGGCAGCAGCTGAAGGAGATATGTTCAGAGAAGAACGCACAGCGGCTGAAGATACATGATGACTCCGCACTTGCACGGCACAGGCAGAGCGATTTAGCTATACCGGCGACCAACAGCACAGTGAAGAAGCTGGCCTTCTCAGTCAAATCGAGCGATGGTTTCAATCCGTCTTTGTGTATCAATGACGAGATAGCTGCATGGCAGGGAGACAAAGGCCTCCGTCAGTATGAGGTCATGAAGAGCGGCATGGGAGCACGGCCGGAGGGTCTGCTTCTGTCGTGTACCACTTCCGGCTATGTAAATGACTCGATATATGATGAGCTGATAAAAAGGTCAACTCGTTTTCTTTTAGGCGACAGCAAAGAAAAGAAGCTGTTGCCTTTTCTATACATGATAGACGATCTCGAGAAGTGGAACGACATCAACGAGCTGCGGAAATCCAATCCGAACCTCGGTGTGTCTGTTCCGGCTGACTATCTTATCGAGGAGATAGCCATAGCCGAAGGATCGTTGAGCCGCCGGAGCGAGTTCATATGCAAATACTGCAATATGAAGCAGAACAGCTCTACTGCTTGGTTATCACAGCAAGTGGTAGAAAAAGCGTGCGGTGACCCGATTGCGTTGGACCAGCTGCGGAACTCCTATGCGGTCCTTGGCATAGACTTATCGCAGACAACGGACCTCACAGCGGCTGTGCTCGTGGTGGAAAAGAACGGCGAGCTTTATGTCGTTGCGCAGTTCTTCCTCCCGACTGAAAAGATAGAGGAAGCCACGCAGCGAGACGGAGTGCCATACAACATATATATCCAGCGAGGTTTCCTCACTCCTTCCGGAGACAACTTTGTGGACTACCACGATGTTTATAACTGGTGCACCAAGTTGGTCGAAGAGTATGAAATCCTGCCGCTCCAATGCGGGTATGACAGATTTTCAGCTCAGTACCTTGTCCAGGACATGGCGGCCTATGGCTTCCACATGGACGATGTTTACCAGGGGGATAACCTCTACGGAGTAATGCTTGAGATGGAAGGTCTATTGAACGATGGGAAGATACACATCGGCGACAACGACCTTCTGAAAATACACCTCCTTAACTCGGCGATGAAGATGAGTGTCGAGCGGAGGAGGGGCAAACTGGTGAAAGTGAATCCTACTTTGCACATAGATGGGTGTGCCGCTTTGTTGGATGCGTTGTGTGTGCGGCAGAAATGGTATGGCGAGATAGGTGACCAGCTTAAAAATTGAGGTGAGTAAATGGGATTATTTGATTGGCTTTTCGGAAACAGACCAAAGGAGCCGGAAAGAGGTTTTGACACTACCTTCAAAATGCTGAACGGGTATGTGCCACACTTCACATCGTTCTCCGGCGGGATGTATGAATCGGAGCTGGTGAGGGCGGCCATCAACGCAATAGCGACACATATCTCAAAGCTGAATGTGGAGACAAAAGGAGCGGCAAAACCGGCGCTTCAGAATAAGCTGAGACACGGCCCTAACGAGTTCCAGAGCTGGAGCCAGTTCATGGCGAGAGCGGCTACCATTTTCTACTGCAACAACACAGTGTTTATCACACCGATATGGGATGACTACGGACAGATCAGCGGAGTTTATACACCGCTTCCCCATAGGTGTGAGGTGGTGCAGTTTGATAATGTGCCGTACCTCCGTTATGAGTTTGGCTGGGGTCAGAAGGCGGCCATTGAACTTGAATACTGCGGCATCATGACAAGGATGCAGTACCGCAACGACTTCTTCGGAGAAAACAATGCGGCACTGCTGCCTACAATGGACTTGATCCATATACAGAACCAAGGCATCAAAGAAGGTGTGGAGAGCGCAGCGAGTTACCGCTTTATGGCAAAGGTCGGCAACTTCACAAAAACCGAGGACCTTGCCAAGGAGCGCAAACGCTTTACGGCAGAAAACCTCTCAAAGGATGCCGAGGGCGGGGGAATCTTGCTGTTCCCCAACACTTACACCGAGATACGGCAGCTGGATGCAAAGCCATGGGTTGTCGATGACAAACAGATGACCATCATCAAGGCAAATGTGTTCGAGTATTTCGGAGTGAATGAGGATGTGCTTCAGAACAAATTCAGCTCCGAGACTTGGAGCGCCTTCTATGAAGGCTGCGTTGAGCCGTTTGCCTTGCAGTTCTCTGAAGTAATGACGAAGATGCTCTTTACCTTCCGGGAACAGACCGAGGGCAACATCGTGATGGCAACAGCGAACAGGCTCCAGTACATGAGCAACGCAGACAAACTTCAGGTGTCGGCACAGATGGCAGACAGAGGCCTTATGACCCGCAACGAGATAAGGGAGATATGGAACCTTGCACCGCTCCCGGAGCCTTACGGCTCGCAGCTCCCGGTCAGAGGCGAATACTACAATGTAGGAGACGAGGACGATGGAACAGATGGAAATACGGAATCTTGAGTTTGAAGTGCGTGCCGACCAGAGCGAAGAGCACGGCACTTTTATAACGGGCAGACCGATAGTGTTTGAGGCACGGACGGATATAGGCCCGTGGGATGAAATAATCGACAGAGGTGCTCTTGACGAGACGGACCTGAAGGATGTGCGCTTCCTTGTGAATCACAACATCGACATGATCCCGCTCGCCCGGAGCAGAAACAACAATGCCAACTCTACCATGCAGATGAGCGTGGACGAGAACGGCATGAGCATTCGTGTTGATCTCGATATAGCAAACAATGCGGATGCGAGAAGCCTTTACTCGGCAGTGAGCAGAGGGGATATTTCCGGAATGTCCTTTATGTTCTCTGTTGATAAAGATAGCTGGGATGAGGTGGACAGCGAGCATCCGACCAGGCACATCAGGTCAATCCGCAGAGTGCTTGAGGTGTCAGCCGTTACCTTCCCTGCATATGCACAGACCTCTATACAGACCCGTGGCCTTTCCGAAGCACTGGACAGTGCGAAGGAATCACTGGAGAGTGAGCGCAACAGGCTGAAAGAGATCGAGCGCAGAAAACAGAAAATCAGAATTTTGACGGAGGTTCTCTAATGGACATCAAAGAAATGACTGTCGAGGAACTGATGGAGCGCAGGAGTGCTATCGGCACGGAAATAGATGCTCCGGAAGCTGATCTCGATGCACTGGAGGCCGAGGCACGCTCTATCAACGAAGAGATAGAGAACCGCAAGGCCGCCGAAGACAAGCGGAACGAAATCCGCAACGCTGTCGCACAGGGCGATGGTGAAATAAAAGAAACTTTTGAAATTGAGGAGAGAAAAGAAATGCCTACACTCGAAGAAATCCGCTCCAGCAAGGAGTATATCGATGCTTTCGCAAACTATATCAAGACCGGTGACGACAGAGAATGCCGTGCCGTTCTTCTGAGCGAGAATGTCTCCGGTCAGGTTCCTGTTCCCACGATCATCGAGGGCAGAATCCGCACCGCATGGCAGAAACTCGGACTCATGGATCTTGTCCGCAAGACCTATATCCGTGGCAACCTGAAGATCGGTTTCGAGCTTTCCGCTACCGGCGCTGTTGTGCACACTGAAGGCTCAGCAGCACCCACCGATGAGACCCTCACCTTTGGTGTGGTCCAGCTCACTCCCGCATCTATCAAGAAATGGATCAAAATCTCTGACGAGGCCATGGACATGGGTGGAGCTGAGTTCCTCAACTACATCTATGACGAGCTGACCTATCAGATCGCAAAGAAGGTTCAGGAAGAACTGCTCGTTAAGGTCATAGCGTGCACTGCTTCCGCAACTTCCGCTTCCGTGGGTGTCGGTGTTGTTGCCGGTACTCCTTCCCTCGGTGTCGTTGCCGAAGCTATCGGCACGCTGTCCGATGAGGCTGCCAATCCTGTCATCGTCATGAACAAGGCCACATGGGCACAGTTCAAGGCCGCTCAGTATGCCGCCAGCTATGCTATAGACCCGTTTGAAGGCCTGAATGTGTACTTCGACAACACGATCACCGCATACACCTCTTCCGGCACGACCGGCAGCACCTGGATGATAGTCGGTGACTTCGGTGTCGGTGCACAGGCCAACTTCCCGAACGGCGATGACATCACCATCAAGTTCGACGATCTGAGCCTCGCTGAGAGCGACCTCGTCAAGATCGTTGGCCGTGAGTATGTCGGCCTCGGTGTTGTAGCAGACCACGCTTTCTGCAAGGTCACCTTTTGAGGGCAGCTCTGGCGACAGAGCATCCAATAAGGTCGGCGAGGGCGAAGTCGACTATATGACTCTTAAATCCTAAGACGGAGGTAATTATGTCTTACGAACCTACTAACTGGAAAAGCGGAGATGTAGTTACCTCCGCAAAACTCAACAAACTCGAACAAGGTGTCGCAAATGCAGGCGGTGTACTGATAGTCTCTTCCACACAAGAGGGGGTACTCAACAAGACATGGCAAGAAATCCACGATGCTATGCTCACCTCGCTTGTTGCAATAGTCATGAGTAACGGCAATGCGGTCATGACTATGCTTGTGACAGGTGTTGAAGTATCAGGTTCATATAAGGTCGTAGCAGGCGAAACACTCTTTATCGCATCGTCAGCAGACGATTATCCTGTTTACACCGATAACGGCGGCGGCGGTAGTGTATAAACTACTAAGGAGTATTTCAAGGAGGCAACATGAAAACACTTATAGCACTTCCGTGCATGGATATGGTTCACACCATCTTCATGAAATCACTTATGGGAATGGACAGGGTAGGGCAGACGGGTTTTGCCTTCTCCTGTTCTTCCCTTATTTACGATGCACGCAATACGCTTGCAAAACAGGCTGTGACCGAAGGTTACGACAGAGTGCTGTGGCTTGATTCGGATATGGACTTTCAGCCGGACTTGCTCAAATGCTTATCTGAGGATATGGATGAGGGCAGGGAGCTGGTGAGCGGTCTGTATTTCAAACGCAAGGCTCCGGTCAAGCCTGTTATTTATCAACATCTCGGCTATATCAAGAACGAGAACGATGACGGGGTAACACCCGTGGCTGTTCCGTATGAGGACTACCCGAAGGACAGTGTTTTCCCGATAGCTGCTTGCGGTTTCGGCGGGTGTCTTGTTTCCGTGGATTTGATAAAGCGTGTAGGTGACAAGTTCGGTCTCCCGTTTTCTCCCGCCATGGGATTTGGCGAGGACTTGAGCTTCTGCTCACGAGCCACGCAGCTGGGAGTTGAACTGTATTGCGACAGCCGGGTGAAGATGGGCCATGTGGGCCTCGGAACCATCACGGAAGAAACTTATCTAAGCACGAAATGAGGTTAAAAGATGGCAGACTCAACCACACTGGCCGCCGTTAAACTTGCTTTAAGGGTGACCACAAACGCATTTGACGATGAAATAAACGGATTGATTAACGCTGCGCTGCTCGACATGGGCCTCGCAGGAATCACGAACGATTCACTGTCAGATGCACTCGTTCTTCGGGCGGTGGTGACATACTGCCGTCTGAACTTCGGACAGCCGGACGATTATGAAAGGCTGAAAGCCTCCTACGATGAGCAGAAGGCACAGATGGGCATGGCTACGGGGTACACGACATGGACAGATCAGATGTCATAACACTGTATGCCGATACCATAGCCTATGACGATTATGGTGTCGCAGTAAAGACACAGACGAGCCGTGAAGTGTTCTGCAAGGTCGAATCCGTCACCCGTGCGGAGTTCTTTGAAGCGGGCCGCTCCGGACTTAAACCGGAATACAGAATAACGATGTTCTTCGGCGATTACAATGGTGAAGCTCTCGTTGGTTATAACGGACGGATGTATTCCGTATATCGCACCTATCAAGCCAAGACGGACATCATCGAACTGTATGTGGAAAGAAAGAGCGGCACAGACTTGAGGAGTGATCCTGATGGCATCAGCGGATAATTTTGCGGCTTCTATTTCAAAGATTCTGGAGCAGTATAAGGACGGGATAATCGCTGACACAACGCAGCTCACGAAAAAGTTTGCACAGCAGGGAGCAAAAGAGCTGAAAAGCGCATCGGGCATCTTCGGCGGTTCCGGAGCCTATGCCAAAGGATGGACAACCAAGCTCGAGACCCACAGGCTCGGAGCAATGGCGGTTATTTATAACCAAAAGCCAGGACTCCCGCATCTTTTGGAAAATGGCCATGCTAAACGGAACGGCGGCCGAGTGCCTGGTCGGACACACATCGCTCCGGTAGAGCAGAAACTCATTGAGGAATTTACGAAGGCGGTGGAGGATGCTATATGACCTATAAAGAAGTTTATCAGATAATATCAGCTATTCCGCTGACGGAACAGGAAAACATCCCTGCTGCATACTTGCAGTTTGCCGAGGACAGCGCACCGCCTCCTCCTTTCATCTGCTACTACTACACCGGCGACAATGATCTGAAAGCTGATGATATTAATTATCAGCATATCCGGCAGCTCACAGTTGAGCTTTACTGCGACAACAAAAACTTTTCTCTTGAATCAGCCGTTGAGAGCGCACTTACCTCCAACGGCTTTGTTTATACAAAATATGAAGAGTACATCGATTCAGAAAAGATGTATATGACAACTTATGAAACGGAGGTAATCATTACCAATGGCTGACAGCAACAAAATCAAATTCGGTATCAAGAACTGCTACTATGCCGTGGCGACCATCACCAGCACCGGAGCTGCGACCTACAGCACACCCGTAGCGCTCCCCGGAGCTGTGAGCATCTCTCTTGATCCGCAGGGCGACACAAACAAGTTCTATGCTGACAACATCGTCTACTTCACTTCCGTGGCCAACAACGGCTACGAAGGCGACCTCGAGCTGGCGAAGGTTCCGGACAGTTTCCTCACGGACTGCCTCGGCTACATTTCCGATGGTAACGATGTCCTTGTAGAGGATGCCGGTGCGGTTCCGGCACACTTTGCTCTCATGTTCCAGTTTGAGGGCGACAAGAATGCCAAGAGAACTGTGCTCTACAACTGCGTAGCGGCAAGGCCCAATATGGAAGGCTCTACCAAGGAAGAGAGCATAAATCCTCAGACCGAGACCATCAGCATCACTGCGACCACAGTTTACAACGCAGTGCTCAACAAGGATGTTGTCAAGGCGAGCTGCACAGAGACCGAAAGCACCACCTACAACGGCTGGCTCACAGCGGTCTATCAGACCACTTCCACCTGAGTGTGGTAACAAGGAGGCAATATGTTATACGGAACAGTAAGAATCGGCGATAAAGATTACAAGATGTGTTCAGCTGCATCTGTAAATCTGACTTATTACAACATCTTCCACGAGGATTTCATGGCGCTCATGAATCCTGACAAACCCACCGAGGCCATAACACCATTTATCAAGATGGCTTTTGTTATGGCCATGAAGGGCGAAAAGAGCAAGGAAGAGATAAAGAAGCTGACTGTCTCAGATTACGAGGAATGGCTTGACGAGTTTACAATGGGCGACCTGGTGAATGCCATAGGCGATATACAGGCGCTCTATCTCGGCAGTTCCAACGGCATAGTTGACTCTAAAAAAAACAGCGGAGAACAGACCGAAAGGTAACCACCGCTCTGACCATTCTCCGTGCGCTACAAATGGGATTGACGATTGATGACCTAGACTGCATGGAAGTGGGAATGATCAACGACATCATGACCGAATCTGAGAATGATAATGCAAAGTACAACTATGTAGCCACACAAGAGGACTTCGATAGGTGGTGAATTAATGGCAGGGAGAATAGCCGGTATAACCATCGAGATCGGTGGCGATACCAGTAATCTACAAAAAGCGTTAAAAGGTGTCGATTCACAGCTTAAAACGACACAGAACAATCTAAAAGATATAAACAAACTGCTGAAGCTGGACCCGGGCAACATCGAGCTTCTTACGCAGAAGCAGAAAAACCTCAAGGATGCGATAGCACAAACCAAGGACAGACTGCAACAGCTGAAGGAAGCGCAGAATGGTGTGCAAGAGGGCACTGCGGAGTGGGATGCGCTTCAGCGTGAGATAATAGCGACCGAGCAACAGCTCACAGGCCTTGAAAAAGAGTATAGGAACTTCGGAAGCGTAGCCGCACAGCAAATCAAAGCTGCCGGCGAGAAGATGAAGGATTTCGGCAACAAGGTCAAAGATGTCGGCAAAGAGATGTCAAAAATCAGCGGAGCGGCCGCTGGTATGCTGACGGCCTTGGGTGGAATTACATACAATTCCATGAAGTCAGCGGATGAGATGGCATCACTGTCGCAGAAGATAAATGTCTCGACAGACACTCTCCAAAAATGGCAGTATGCCTCCGAGTTGGTGGATGTGTCACTCGATGCTATGACAGGCTCCATCTCCAAGTTGGAGAAGAGCATGACAGGTCATGATGACACATGGAAGGACCTAGGTGTTTCGGTTACCGATGCCAACGGAGAAATGAGGAATGCAGAGGATGTGTTTTACGACACTCTGAAAGCTCTGTCTCAAATAGGCAATGAAACCGAGCGGGATCAGATCGCCATGGACATCTTCGGCAAATCTGCGAACGAACTTGCCGGCATAATTGACGATGGCGGCGAGGCTTTGAAGCAGTACGGCGAGGAAGCTGAAAACCTGGGTCTCATCATGGACACCGAGACCATCGGTAAGCTGAACGAGGCAAACGACACTGTTGACAGGCTGAAGGCCAACATGGGCATGACTTTTGCACAGCTGGGGGCAACACTTCTCGAGACCTTCGGGCCGGCACTTGAAAAGGTGGCCGGCTTCATTGCGACACTGACAGAAAAGATTAGGGCGCTCTCTCCGGAACAGGCTGAGATGATAGTCAAGGTGCTCGCAATCGTGGCTGTCATCGGCCCGCTGGTAACAATGATAGGCACTATAATTTCGGCTATAGGTACGCTCATGACTATCATACCACTGTTAGCTGGCCCGGTAGGCATAGTTATTGCCGCCATTGCCGCAGTCATAGCGATAGGTGTCACACTGTACCGGCATTGGGATGAAATCAAGGCATGGGCACAGGAAACAGCTGAGAGGATTGCCGAAGTTTGGGAGCAGATGAAGGAGAAGGTCACCCAGGCGATTGAGAACCTCAAAACCAAAATCACAAACACTTGGAACAACATCAAGACGACTGTCACCAATACTGTCAACAACCTTAAAACTGCGGTCTCAAATGCGTGGGATAACATGAAATCCACGGCAAACAGCAAACTCGAATCTCTCAAGAGTACAGTTTCCTCTAAGTGGGAAAGCATCAAGAGTACAGTTTCTGCCGGTGTAAGTGCGCTGAAGAACCTCATGAACTTCAACTGGTCACTGCCGCATATTAAAATGCCGCATTTCAGTGTTTCAGGCACTTTCAGTCTGAATCCTCCGAGCGTGCCCAGCATAGGAGTCTCGTGGTACAAGAAAGCCTATGAAAACCCTGTCATGTTCACATCTCCGACTGTGCTTGCGACACCCGGCGGTCTTAAAGGCTTCGGTGACGGCCATGGCGCTGAGATAGTCATGGGCATCAACAAACTTCAGGAACTTGTCGGCGGCAGCGGTGTGACTATCAATGTCTATCCGTCAGCCGGAATGAACGAGGCTGCGCTTGCTGAGATGGTTCAGAACAAGCTAGTGCAGTGGCAGAAACAGAGGGAGCTGGCCTATGCGTAATTATCTGATATTCAACGGAGAGGACAGCCGTGATTATGGTGTATACATCTCCGGGCAAGGAACATTCGGAGCACCGGCAAGGGCATACAATGTTGTACCTATAGCCGGTAGAAACGGCGACCTTGTAACGCATGAAAAGCGCCTCGAAAACATCGAGGTAACATATAAAGCCTTTATTTATACGAACTTCGATGCGAATCTCCGCAACTTCCGCAATTTCCTCCTGTCAAGCATAGGTTACAAAAAACTGAGCGACAGCTACCACACGGACGAGTTCCGCATGGCACTGTATGACGAGGATTTTGACCCGGATGTTACAAGCATGAACGATGCCGGCGAGTTCAATATAAGATTCAACTGCAAGCCGCAGCGCTTCCTGAACAGTGGGGAAGATGTTACGACACTGACCGCAGACGGAACAATATACAATCCGACCTTGTATGATTCACAGCCTTTGCTGAGAGTGTACGGCAACGGCATCCTCGGGATCGGAAGCCAGAGCATCACCATAAGCGGCGCTGATGTTTACACGGACATAGATTGCGAGATGATGGATGCTTACAAGGGAACGGCGAACAAAAACCACACCATAACTCTCACGGATTATAAATTCCCCGTGTTTACACCCGGCATAAACAGCATTGACCTCGGCTCCGGCATTACAAAGGTCGAAATTACACCGAGGTGGTGGCGAGTATGATCCCGATACTGTATTCACCTCTCGAAACAGCTTTTACTTCCAACGGCCTCGGCAGATTGGCCGAGTGCATTTCGTGCTTGGTAACTGAGGAACGCAACGGGATATTCGAGTGTGAATTTCAATATCCTATTACGGGCAAGTTTTATGATTATCTTATAAACAACGCTTGCTTCGTAGGCTGCATCCACGATGATCATCACGATATTCAGCCGTTTGAGGTTTACAGACATTCAGATCCGATTGACGGCATTGTCACATTCAACGCTCACCACATCAGTTACGCTTTAGGGAATGTCGTTGTAAACGGCATCGAAGCAGACACCTGTGCAGATGCTCTTGACCAGTTCAAGACAAAAAACATAACCGGCTGTCCGTTTACTTTTTGGACGAATAAAGCTGCATCGGGGAAATTCAAGGTAACCGCTCCCGATAATGTCCGTGCTCTGTTGTGCGGACAGGAGGGGTCAATACTCGACATTTACGGCGGCGGCGAGTATGAGTTTGACAAATACGCTGTCAAACTGTATGTAAACCGAGGCCTGGACAGGGGAGTGACGATACGCTACGGCAAGAACCTGGCCGATATTGAGCGGGTCTACGATGCGAGTGGAGTATTCAATGCAGTTGTACCTTTTTGGACAGACCTTGACGGCAATACTACAACTCTCCCCGAGGGGTATATTGCAGAAATATCTTCATCTGCCCGATATCCGTGGGAAAACGAAACAAACGGCCAGATAATGCAGGATGGCAGCGGCAATGACATTGAGTTTGCTCATTTTATCCTTAAAGCATCACCGCTCGATCTCTCCGACCAGTTCGAGGAGCAACCGAGCGAAGCAGACCTGCGGACAGCTGCGGAGAACTATCTGACCAACAACAGACCATGGCTGGCAGATGACAATATAACTGTTGATTTCGTCCAATTATGGCAGACTCCGGAATATGAAAATGTCGCTGCGCTCCAAAGGGTGAGCTTGTGCGACACTGTTTCGGTATTCTATCCGGAGATGCAGATACATACGGCGGCAAAGGTCATAAGGATCGTTTACAATGTCCTGACTGAGCAGTATGACGAGATGGAGCTGGGTTCTGCACGGGCAACGCTTGCAGAAACCATCAGAGACGATTATGCCACCATGATAGCAAAGTCTGCGGAAGAAATGCAGTCATTCGCAGCTCAAGCCATAGCTCATGCCACCGAGATGATAACAGGCGGTCTTGGCGGCTATGTCGTTATGACATTGAACGCAGACGATGAACCGCAAGAGATTCTCATCATGGACACGGATGACATCAACACAGCGATAAATGTCATCCGCATGAACAAGAACGGCATCGGATTCAGCCGGAACGGATATGAAGGGCCGTTTGAGTCAGCATGGACGATTGACGGAGCCTTCAATGCAAATTTCATCACGACCGGAACCATGCTCGCAAACCGCATACATGGCGGAACACTCACGATCGGAGGACTTAACAATCAGTCTGGTGTCATAATAGTCAAAGACACAGACGAGACCGAGGTCGGCAGATGGAACAATGACGGCATATACATGGCCAAGGGAGCCATCGACTTCGGTGACGAATATAGTTATATCCGAGTGCCTAATGACTATGGTGACAATGCGTTTGCAAGGCTTGACCGCCAAGGTTTCCTAATTCAGAACAGCGATACTGATACTTTGCGAATCGGCGGTGCGACACCGTTAGGTATTCATGGATATTATAGCGTAGGATATAACCGATATTATTTTTATATCACACCGACTCGCTTCTATTTAGACCTTGATAATTCATGCCATTTTCGTGCAGAAACTGGAGCATACGGATTAAAAGGCATTGAGTTTGCGAGCGATGATTTAAGCAAACGATTTGTCTATGACAATGACCAAGACGAAACAACATTAACCGGTGGCTTGTGGGTGATGGGTGACCTCGCTGTGAGCGGAACGAAACCGAGGCTCGTCACGACCAAAGAATACAGCCGAAGATTTCTATATGCCTATGAAACACCGACACCGATGTTCGGAGATATAGGTGAAGGAGTCATTGACGAATCCGGAAACTGTTATATCTTCCTCGATCCGGTATTTGCGGAAACGATAAGCAAAGCGCAGTATCAGGTTTTTCTGCAGAAGTATGGTGAAGGCGATTGTTGGGTATCAGAACGCAAGGGCGGTTATTTTGTAGTGCAAGGCACTGCTGGACTTAAATTCGGCTGGGAGCTTAAAGCAAAACAGCGAGATTATGAACAGCTCCGTCTTGAGGAATACAAAGAGAAAACCGACCTGAACACTCCGGATTATGGAGGCATGGCTTCGCAGTTTATCCAAGAACTTGAAGAAGGGAGGCAGCTATGAAAATAGTCACCAGTGCGACAGTATTCAGAGATTCTCTCGGAATGAGACTGTCTTACACCTATTCAGAAGTAGACGATCAGGGGCATATCATCAGCGACAACAACAGAGAGAATCGCATGATAACAGACTCCGCAGTCGTAAAAAAAGCGAATGACATACTTGAGTATGCACAGCAGAGTCTGGAGGGATAATCCATGATAATAGATCAATTATCACTGACCTCATCCGATAACCTCACCGATGAAGTGCCGGTGGAACAAGGTCAGCTGACTTTTAAAACGACATGGCAGAAGGTGCTGAATCTGTTCAAGAATGCTCTTGTGCAGAAGAGCGGTGACACCATGACCGGAGCGCTGACTGTTAAGGACAATATTGGTTTGCAGACTTCCTCATTTACCGATGGAACTCAAGTGTCTACTACGGCAAACGGGAAATATCTCGACCTTTTAGACAGCAATAGTTACAGAATCGGCTATTTGACTCCTCGCTTTTATTCTGACGGAGCGCAAGGCATAAGGCTTGGAGCAAGGCGAAATATTAACGGCTCAGACCAGTATGCTGCCATTGACCTTGGAATAAACTCAGACGGAACAAGGTTTGTAAGTTTGTCTGCGAATGTTCCTAACGCATTTATGGATGCGCTTTCCGAATCTACCGCATACACCACTTCAACAATTTCCGACATAGCGACAGCGGGAACTGATGTTACTATATCGGCTGCTTCATATGCACAGTGGGGCAAGATAGCCTCGGTGTATTTTCAGCTTTCATCGAGTTCGGCATTATCTTCCTCTTCGACTGTAACTTTGGCAACGCTGAAAACAGGGAAGCGCCCTGCCATTATCTCCATTGCAAATGGAGGCACATTATCCGAATACGGATATTATTGCTCCATTAACACATCGGGGCAAGTTAGGTTCAGGGGTGCAGTAACTGCCGGCACTTCCATCTATATACAATCCACATTTATTTTGCCGTAAAGGAGATTAAACGATGGCAAGAGCAATTTTTGAAGTCTATGCAAAAGTAGTTGATGCTAATGGAGCATACAACACATTGTCCGGTTATCCGAAAGTATTCGACAGCAAAAATTTCAATGATGATGTCGAAAAAGCTCGGATTCGTGCCTATGGTGAATATCATGCCTGCCTCGGTACGATGTTTCCGAGAGATGACAGACAAGCGCAGTTTGCCATGATACTGGATGCTTCATCTGGTCAGCAGATAGAAGTGGCATTCATGGGCAACATCAATCCGGCAGAAGAGCCTGAAGAAGAATGAACTTTATTGACATATCGAGCTGGCAAGCCGGTATCGATCTCGGCGCTGTGTTCGCAGGGAACCCGCTACATGGTGTCATAGTAAAGGCCACGCAGGGCACCAGCTATGTCAATCAGTATTGCGACAAGTGGGTGCAGTATTGCATAAAAAACAATAAGCCTTGGGGATTTTACCACTTTTTGAGCGGTTCAGACCCGGCAGAGGAAGCCAAATACTTTGTCAAGCACTGCCTCAACTATTTCGGCGATGGTGTACCGGTGGCAGACTACGAGGGCGATATTGTAGCAAACTATGGCACAGTCTACCTCCGCAAATGGCTTGAGACTGTGTACGCAGAGACCAAGGTGAAACCGATGGTATACTGCAACCTCTCGACCATCCAGGGCGATGTGAACGGCTTCAGACCTATCGCAGAGGACGGCTATCCCTTATGGCTCGCTCAGTGGGCCAGCGCAAAGGAACAGTACGGATTTATCGACCATCCCTGGCAATCGGGTAGCTATGCTCCGTTTAATAAGATAACGATGCATCAGTACACCGACCGGGGCAGACTGAACGGCTACAGCGGCAACCTTGACCTTGATATATTCTACGGCACGGCCGAGGATTGGAACACCATGGCCGGCAAGCAGGAGAAACCCGCTCCGGATTTGGATAGAGATGCGATAATCTACGCAATAATTGAACTTTTAGAGAAACTGAGGTGAAACAAATGTGGGGAGTAATCGGTAGCGACCTAAAGATGACCGAAGGCGACTACGGCCTCCAGCTTCCCGTCACGATCTCCGGCACGACACTCACGGCTGCGGATTCGGTGATGTTCACGCTGAAGAACAAGGTAAACGGAGACACGATCCTTACCAAGACCTTCACCAATATTGCAGAGAACACCTTTAACCTTGAACTGACCGAGGAAGAAACGGCCCTGTTGCCGGTGGGCAACTATGTCTATTCCCTCGACTGGTATCAAGACGGAGCGTTCATGTGCAACATCATACCTTATGCGGCCTTTAAGGTGGGTGAGAAGGCTTGAAACTGACAGCAAGTTTTCAGCCTCAGAGCATGGCGGTCTCGATAAAGCAGACTTCCATGGGCATCGACCTCGGTGCTCCTATCGCAAGGGATTTTGTGGAGCGAGAGCCATATGAAGGTGACTATGTGATCACACCGACCTCCGAGGCTATCACCCTGGAGACCAAAAACAAACGCATGACCGACCATGTTGTAATCAATCCGATACCGAACAATTACGGACTCATTACATGGAACGGCTCAACATTAACAGTATCGTGAGGTATTAATCATGGCACAGAATGTAGTTATAAACAGCGTAACCTATCAGAATGTTCCGGAGGTGGACATACCGAAGAGCGGAGGCGGCACTGCCAAGTTCTACGACACGGCCGGAGCGAATTTCGCAGCGGGTGATTTGCTCACCGGCAAGACGGCCTTCGGTTCAGGCGGTGAGGTCAGCGGGAGCATGGCCAACAATGGCGCTACGGGTGGGAGCATCAGCACCAAGGCCGGAACAGTCACCATTCCCGCAGGGTACACTTCCGGCGGCACTGTCAGCATCAGCTCCACGGAACAGGCAAAGGTGATCGCCTCCAACATCAAGAGCGGAGTGACTCTCCTCGGTGTAGCGGGTTCTCTCGCACTGCCTTCCATCTCACAGGACAGCACGACCAAGATACTCAGCATCTCATAAGGAGGTGCTATCATGGCACAAAACATAACCCTATTGGGAGCGAGTTACAGTGCGGTTCCGGCTGTGCGGTTACCCAAGACAGGCGGCGGCACGGCAGACTTCACAGATGTGTCTGATACCACCGCAGCTGCGGCCGATGTCGCAAGCGGGAAATACTTCTATACTGCTGCCGGAGTGAGGACACAAGGCACCTCAAGCGGAGGCGGTGGCACTGACAGGCTTGTGCTTCTTCAGACCACAGCGATCGGCTCGCTTTCGACTTCCTCGACCAGTGCAGCAGATACCGGCAAAACAGTTTCACTTGCATCATCAACGGGATGGCAAAATTACGACCTTTTGGTTGTGGATATCAGCGTAGACACTACAACTAACGGCAGACACACCTCAACAGTTTCCCTTGTGCTTCTCACGGGAACTAGCAATGTAAGCACAAAGAATACCTATACTGTCGGCTCTAACAAGTGGAACAGCAAACTAGGCTCAACGGGAACAGCATCCACACGACAGTCTACAACGGCATATGGTGTGTATATCAATGCCGCATCTGTTTCAAGCAACACGCTGACCTTGACAGTATATTACCGCTATAACAGCAACAGCACGGGAACTCTGAACGGAACATACACCGCAAGAGTGTATGGTGTTAAACTAATTGACCTTATAGGTGGGTGACCAAAAATGACAATCACAGCGCAGGGAATTATTACGGCGGGGGCAGTTGTAACAGCATTGATAATGTTATTGAAGTATTTAGCCAAAATCTACGATCTTGTGAAGCATCAGCAGAAACAGGATGAGGACATCAAATCCATAAAACAGGAGCAGGGCCTTGCAACCATAGCTCTGCTTGCCTGTCTGGATGGATTGCAGCAGCTCGGGGCAAACCATACTGTACCAGCTGCGAAAGAGAAACTTTCAACATATTTAAATGAAAAAGCACATCGGTGAAAGGAGCAAATATGAAACTACCGGATAAAGTCTACGATGTTTTAAAGTGGTTTGCCCTTGTGGCGCTCGATGCGGTCGGTCTTTGCTACAAAACGCTGGCCGGAATTTGGGGATTGCCGTATGGTGAGCAGATATGCGACACTTGCGTGGCGCTTTCCCTGTGCATCGGTACGCTGATTGGCATATCCACGGCACAGTATTATAAGGACAAAGGCGACAGGCTTGAATGAACACTGGCCTAATGATATAATCCACTCAAAAAGGAGTGAATATTATGGAAGATAAACAAGCAAGCGTGCCCTTCTTTGTCCATGAAGCTACAATGAACAAGATGGATGTAAACAATAAACGAATGCTAATTGCTCTTATTACAGTATGTCTCACTCTTATTCTTACAGTTGCAGCTTTCCTTATGGCATACACCTCGATGAATAACAAGTGGATTACCTATATAGAGCAAACTGAGGTAACCGATGGAATATACGAACAGTCAGATCAAGGAGCTGATTGACGAGCATATCCATTCAGAACGAGACCGGAAGCTGTTGGCCCGGAGGCTCATAGACGGGATATGCTTTGAGCCGTTAGCAGAAGAATTTGATATTTCTGTCAGACAATGCAAGAACATAATTTATCGGGAGCAAAAGCGCCTGTTCAAGTACATATGATGCACGAATAATGCCCTTTCACTTCATTGTGAGAGGGCATCTTTTTTTATATCATTATGGTAGAAAGAAGGTGCAATAATGGACAGTTATGATAATGACTGGGTGCTGATGCTTGATGACGATCTGTTCATTGTTGAGGAAAAGGAGGCAGACAAATGTTCCACGAGTACAATCCTAACCCAACAGGCAGAAAGGTCGGAGACTGTGCCGTCCGTGCAGTTGCAAAAGCGCTCGGTGTAGATTGGGAGACCGCCTTTGCGAAGGTAGCGGCCGCCGCTTTCGCCATGGGCGATATGCCATCCTCTGATCCGGTCTGGGGAGCCGTATTGCGGAAGAACGGCTTTAAAAGAGAAGCGTTGCCAAACACTTGCCCCGACTGTTACACGGCAGAAGAATTTTGTGCGAATAATCCGGTAGGAACATATGTCCTCGCATTCGGCGGTCATGTGGCCACTGTCCAGGATGGTGACCTTTATGATTCATGGGATAGCTCGAAAGAGATTCCCGTATATGTATGGCATAGAAAGGAGTAAACAATGGCAGGATATTCTTATTATTCACCGATGTATCAGCCGTATTATTCAGCGCCTCAGTATCCACAGCCACAACCGCAGCCACAGGCTCAGAATCCGTCAAGCATTCTTTGGGTAAGAAACAATCAAGAGGCGGCGATGTATCCCGTGGCTCCGAACAACGCTGTTGTGCTTTGGGATAGCGGCATCCCCGTTATTTATCTGAAACAGGCAGATGCAAGCGGGAAGCCGTCAATGAAAACATTTGACCTTGTTGAGCGTGTTGATAAACCTGAACCGCAGGAAGAATCCTTTGCTACAAAGAGCGAGCTGGCAGAGCTTGCCGGAGTGGTGAAGGATGTTGACAGCGTGATCACCTCGCTCCGTGAAGAAGTGGACTCACTGAAGGCAAGAACAGTGAAACGAGTGATAAAGAAGGAGGAAGATGAATGAATCCGTTTTTTAACGCTCTCGGCAGCTCCAACATCATGCAGATGCTCCCGCAGCTCAAATCAAATCCTCTCGCACTGCTCAGACAGGCGGGGTTCAATGTTCCTGCCAACATGAGCAATCCACAGGCCATCATTCAGCATCTGATGAACTCCGGGCAGATAAGCCAACAGCAGCTCACACAGGCACAGCAGATGGCTCAGAACTTTGGCATTAAATAAGATGTATTCTTTCCGCTGAGTGCGCATAAAGCGGTGGAATAAATACATTTGAAAGGTGAAATATCAATGGCACTTACTGAAGAAAACGGCGGGGGCATTCCCGCAACGATGCTCGTAGGTCCTGCAAGCGTGGGCGGTGGATACCCTTATCCCGTTTATGGCGGTATGGGCGGTGGCAATCAGAGCGGATTCGGCAATGATGGCGGCTGGTGGATAGTTCTTCTGATCATCGTGATTGCTGCACTCGGTGGCAACTGGGGAGGCAACAATGGTGGCGGTGGATTTGGTGGTCAGCCGGTTATTGTGAACGAGGGCGGCTCCTCGGTCCAGCGTGGCTTTGACCAGGCTGCTGTCATGGCTGGCATCACAGGCATACAGGGCGGTATCTCTGGACTTTCAACACAGCTTTGCAACTGCTGTGGAGATATTCAGAACTCCCTCTGCTCCGGTTTTGCCGGAGTGAACGCAAGCATCACAAACGCACAGATGGCGGCTCTTGAGAGGAGCTTTGCGGCTCAGACTGCGAACACGCAGGGAATGACCGCACTTCAGTCACAGCTTGCACAGTGCTGCTGCGACAACAGACTTGCGACCGAATCACTGCGTGCGACTGTTCTCTCCGAGAACTGTGCTGACAGATTTGAAGCGGCCAATAACACCCGTGACATCATCGACAGTCAGACAAGAAGCACACAGGCAATCCTTGACAAACTCTGCCAGCTCGAACTGGATAACTACAAGCGTGAGAACGATTCTCTCCGTAGCCAGCTCACTGCGGCAAACCTTGCGGCATCTCAGACCGCTCAGACTGCGGCTCTCCGTGCCGGACAGAACGATGCAGTTGACAGCCTCTACAACAGGCTCATGAACTGCCCGATCCCGACAGAACCCGTGTACGGCAGACAGCCTATCTTCACTTGCCCGAACAACAACAACGGCTGTGGCTGTGGCTGCGGCGGTAACTTCTGAGAGGTAACACCATGGCTTGCGAATTTTTGTATAACGAAGTGCAGGAGGTAGCTCTCTACTCTCCCGTCATCTTCCGTGCATCTATTCCCTGCACAAAAGGCCTCGTCATCCACGAGGACGAAACCGGGAATTTTATTCTCCGTGGTGTTGATACCGGAAACTGTTGCAACAGATGGACTCACTACCAGGTGACATTCAACGGCAACATAGCCATCCCCGAAGAGGGCGAAGTTACACCGATAGCTATAGCTTTGACTGTGAACGGCGAGCCTCGCTATGTGAGCAGAGCAATATTCACTCCGGCAGATGTCGAAGAATACGGGAATGTCACATCCACAGCGATAATCAAAGTTCCCAGATGTTGCTGCTACAGTCTCGGTGTTGAAGCTGTTCCCGCCACGACTGACCCTACAGTTACCCCTGCGCCGATAATCGAGGTGCAGAACGCTAACCTCACGATAAGCCGTGTAGCATGACGGGAAGGAGGATAAGGAAATGCACGAAATCTATGAATTAAAAGAGATGCTCATGCAGGAGCTGGAGGAATATGGTCGTAAAGGCGAGCTGAAGGATGTCGGCTCCCTTGAGATCATCGACAAGCTGGCTCACACCATCAAAAACCTCTGCAAGATCATCGAGGCAGCGGAGGAAGAAGAGTATAGCAACAACGGCGGCTCCTACAGAGGCTCATCCCGTGATGGCGGTAGCTATCGGGGAAGCTATCGGGGAAGCTATCGAGGCGGGAGCTACGCTCGTGGCCGTGGTTCGAGCCGTGACAGCATGGGCCGCTATTCATCCGAAGGTTATTCCCGCACCGGCGAGATCGCTGACAGACTGAGAGACCTCATGACGGAGGCCCCGGACGAGAGGACCCGGCAGGAGATTCAGAACCTTGCTTCACGCATGGAAATGATGTGATCTTGATGCCTGAAATCGAGTAATAACCGGAGTAATAATAGCAGTGGTTTTTTCTGTTTTTTACTGATTATTTTCAGATTTTAGGCAGACATAAGAAAAGCCGCAGAAGCCTGTATTTTCAAGCCTCTGCGGTGATTCTTTTGGTGGAGATAAGCGGGATCGAACCGCTGACCTCTTGAATGCCATTCAATGGTTTTTTGAGTGATACCAATGGTTTGAGCCACTTCGAGTAATAACGGAGTAATAATAGAATTTTCAAATTGCATCGGTAATCAGCTTCAAATCGGCAAGGTCAACATCCTGGTAATAGCGGAGCATTTCTGCCGAAGCATGGCCTATCAGCTCCTGTTTGTCCTTATCTGATCCGCTGACCCGCTTCATAAGGGTGGCAAAGGTGTGGCGGCAAGTGTGCGGTGTATATTTATGCCTTGTTTTGCCTCCCGCAATCTCTACCATAGGATTGTCTATGCCGATTGCCTCAAGAGCGGGATAGAATATCTCATTTGTGAACACTTTCAGTCTGTCCACCCGCTTGTCAAGCTGAACGATATAACCTTCTTCCGGGAGCATCTCGTCAAGCATCGGTTTGATTTTCGGGGAGACAGTCACAAACCTTCCTTTTCCGGCTTCAGTCTTAGCGCCTCCAATAATGACACCTCGTTTGCGGTCATAATCCTCCACTTTTAGGTCAAGGAACTCTGTCGGTCGGAAACCGAGATAAATCATAATATAAATCAGCTTTGCGTGTGGTATCGTGCTGCACGCTTTTTTTATTTGTGCTATTTGCACATCGGTAAAGGCTTCACGATGAGCTGCGGAGTTCCCGTCTACCTTGAGATATTGACCGAGGTTCAGATTGTTGGGAATGAGCTGGCGGGGTATGCCGTATTTATACATCAGACCGACAAGGGCACGCATATTTTCCTTGGTGCGCTTGCCGTGCGGACAGTCATCGATACATTCCTGAAGGTCATCGACATCGATTTCCGATATGGGCATAAATGCGATGTTTTGGAAGTGCTTAAATGCCGCTTTGTAACAGTTGAGTGTGTCCTTTCCGACTCGGTGAGTGGGGAGCCATTTGTCATAAAGCTCTTTGAAGGTGACTTTTTTCTGTTCCTCCTTCATGGTCAGCAGCTCCGGGATGGCCTTCACTGCATCAGATCGCTTATCAAAGACCTTGCTCCGAGTTGTCCTGTGAAGATACTTATCACCATCAACATGATAGTAGCCGAGTGTGACTATAGCCTTATACTTCCCACTTGCGGTTTTAATGATAGTTCCTTGCCCGTTGCCACGCTTTTTTCTCGCAGGGGTGTAATTTATGGGCCGACCGCAAAAAGGGCATACAAGCCATTCTGAGCGCAATTCTGAGCCACATTTAACGCAGTTCATCAATGCACCTCTCTTATGACCATTTTGGCAATGCCAAGGACACGGCAGTGCTCAAGTTTCTCGTCACGGATCATAATAGGAGGATATGCCGGATTAATAGGCACGAGCCGCATCCAATCCTCACCATATACATATTCGACCTTCTTCAGAGTGCCGAGGTTATCGTCATAGACAACGATGCCTATCTGACCGGAATAGTTGAAGGTGGACTGCTTCAGAATAAGCACAAGATCGCCGTCTTGATATATCGGATACATGGAATCGCCATGGACTTTGATGACAAAATAATCGGACTTCGGTCTGCCTTTTAGCCAGGACAGAGGAATGTCGATATTACCGGCGGTGTAATCCTCATACTCCGCATAGCGGTCATAACCGGCAGCAGGTTCGGCGAGAATCGGAAAGGTAACAAAACTTTCCGCAATCTCCGGAGCCTCTCCCACCAACTGGTGAGCGGGTAACTGTAAAATCTTGGCGAGTTTGGCAATCCTTCCCCGTTTCGGGTCACCTATGCCGCCGGATTCCCATCGTGAAACAGTTGATTCACTGACACCGCAAGCATCAGCAACTTCTTTTAATGTAAGGCCAAGCTCTTCTCTGCGGTTTTTAATGAGTGCACTAAGTTCCATAAGTGACACCTCCTATTAATGACACTATACTCTACATTTTGCATAGATGCAAGAAAAAATAACATAGAAAATAAAAAAACTTGCGTTTCCGTATTGACAATACGCAAGGATAGTATATAATGAGTTGCGTAAACGCAAGATATAGAGAGGAGGTGTAAAAATGTTCGACAGAAAAAAGTTCCATGGCAGGGTAATCGCCGAAGGTTATACCCTTGTCACTGTCTCCGAAAAACTGGGTATTTCCCCGGTTACTATGACCCGGAAGATGTCAAGGGGAGGCGATTTCACACGATCGGAGCTTCAGCAGCTCAGATCAGTGCTCAATCTGTCCGATGAGGACATGAACGAAATTTTTTTTGCTGAAGAACTTGCGTAAACGCAAGGAAAGGAGGAAACATGGTCAACTGGAAGAATGTATGGCTTGATGACAACGAGCTGGTTCTCTGCTTCAGAGACGGCACACACCATGTGATGGAGAAATACGAAGATTACAACGATGTGTTCACCGGCTCGTATGAGGAGTGCATCAAGTACATGAACCGCAGAGAGATGGAATATCTGAAGGAGAAATACTCGTGAATGTCCTCATAGCTTGCGAGGAATCGCAGACAGTATGCAAGGCTTTCCGTGAGCGTGGCCATCGTGCATTCTCGGCCGACTTGCAAGAGTGCTCCGGTGGTCGGCCGGAATGGCACATTCAAGGCGATGTCATCCCATTAATAAATGGCAACTGCACCTTCAAAACCGCCGATTCACACACACACACACAAGTGGGCGAATGGGATTTGATGATAGCGCACCCGCCCTGCACTTATCTATCAAATGCGGGAGCGTGCAGATTGTATCCGCATAAAGGGCAGCTCGATGAGCAACGGCTCCGCAAGGGAATTATGGCGAAGGACTTCTTTATGGAGTTTTGGTATGCGAGATGTCCACGGATAGCGATTGAGAATCCTATGCCGTCATCCGTGTTCTGTATGCCGAAGCAGACCCAAGTGATTCAACCTTACGAGTTTGGCGAACCTTGGTCAAAAAAGACCTACCTCTGGCTAAAAGGTTTGCCGCCGCTCATGGCAACTGAGATTGTGCCGGAGCATAAGCCTTTTATACCGAGCGGCACAGGCAGAAAACTTGGTGGCGACAGTTATGGAGCAAAAGGATGCGCACACGACAGTAAACCGAGATCAAAGACATTCCCCGGAATTGCCGAAGCCATGGCAAACCAATGGGGATAAAGAAAGGAGATTTTAATGATAGACAAAACCATTTTAGAGCTTACCGACAGAGTGGCGGCCTATGCCGTTAGAGCGGCCAAGGCCGAGTACGAGGTGGAGAAGTGGAAGGCCGAATATGAAGTGATGGCCCTCAAATTGGATGCGGCTCAGAAAACAATAACGAGCCTTAATTACGATGCTGAAAAGCTCAAGGAGAACATAAAGGAAAAAGAGGACTCGGTGTCCTATTGGTACCGGATGGCCAACCAGCTTGAGAAGGAACTGAAGGAGGTGAAGAAGCATGACGAGACTTGAAGAGCTTGAAACCCTAGAGACCGCCGTCCTCACTTGTCAGCAAGTGGCCATCGTGCTGAAGGCATCACCGGCCACGATCCACCGGCAAGCGATGGAATGCCCCGAACGATTAGGCTTCCCGGTGATAGTTATGGGAAGCAGGGTAAAGATTCCGAGACAGGCATTTATAGCATATCTGAAAGGTGACAATGAAAAAGAGCCGGTCGCTGGCACGAACCGACTCACCCGCTCACATGAGCAGAAAGGACAATATGAAGATAACACCTAAACCTAGAACTAGTCAAGAGAATATCAGCCAAGAGGACAGAGTGGCCCTGCACCTTATAAAGCACGGCTCCATATCTTCCCTTGAAGCTATCGACCTTTATGGTATCACAAGGCTCTCTTCGAGGATTTACAAACTCCGGAAAAGAGGATGGCGGCTCACGAGCGAGCCGGAAAAGGGCAAGAACAGATACGGCAAGACCATTGTTTATTCCCGCTACAGATTAGGAGGTAGAGCATGATATATCCACTTGATATGCAAATAGAGATGCACATGGCCTCATTTGTGGATGAGGACACCGGTGAGATGAAATGCTCCGAGGAGGAAATGGCGAAATCTATTGCCGACCTCGAGATGGACTTTGATAAGAAAATCCTCGCACTGCGTAACAGTTACCTTGACACGCTGCTGGATGCGAAGCGTGTTGCGGCCGAGGCCAAGGTGGTCAGAGAAGAGGCGGCCAACATTCAGAAGAGGGCCGACAGCCTTGAGAATAAAGCGGAGCGGAAAAAGAGGTTTATCGAGTATCTGCTCAATGGCGAGAAGTTTGAGAAGGACGGAGCCAAGATAAGCTACACCAAGAGCGAGGTGTGCGTGTATGAGGACAGGTTCGTGGCATGGGCCAAGCAGAACCGACCGGAACTCCTCGACATGAAAATCAAAAAGGCGGATGTCAAAGCGGCTATCAAAGCCGGTGACAAGCTCAACTATGTAACGCTAGAGGAGAGGAGGCACATCCAAATCAAATGATACAGGACAAGATACTCGCAGTTCAGAAGGAACTGAAGGCTCCGAAAAATCAGCGCAACAACTTCGGCGGCTATAACTACCGCTCATGCGAGGACATCCTCGAAGCGGTGAAGCCTCTGCTCGTGAAGCACGGCCTGTTGCTTACCCTCTCCGATGAGATGGTGGCGGTCGGCGACAGAGTGTATGTCAAGGCCACGGCGATGATCAGAGGCGATGACGGGAATGTCGTTGTGACGGCCTTTGCCCGTGAGGAAGCTGAGAAGAAGGGCATGGACGGGTCTCAGATAACCGGAGCTGCATCAAGCTACGCAAGGAAGTATGCATTGAACGGACTCTTCTGCATAGACGATACGAAGGACTCTGATGCCACAAATACTCACGACAAGGAAGAAAAGCGGACAGAAACCAAGACGGAAGAGCCGAAAAAAGAGACATACCAGTGCGAATACTGTAGGAAGGATATAACCAAGGCCGAGGCCGAGTATTCCAAAAAGACCTACGGATATTACCTATGCCGAGAGCATCAGGAACTTGCCAAGAAGAAGGGTGTGAAGAATGGCTGAGAGAAGGATGTTCGCTAAGACGATAGTTTTGTCTGATGCCTTCCTTGATATGCCGATGAGCGCACGATGCCTCTACTTCACCCTAGGTATGCTCGCAGACGATGACGGATTCATCAATGCACCGAGGTCCATTATGAGACAGTGTGGAGCTTCAGACGATGATATGAAGCTCCTACTGGCTAAAAAGTTTGTCTTGGCATTTGAGAGCGGTGTGCTCGTTATCAAGCATTGGAGACTCAACAACTATCTACAGAAAGACCGCTATACCGAAACCAAATACAAAGAGGAAAAGGCTCTATTATTCCTCGATGAGAACAATGCCTATACGCAAAATGAAACCATGTATACACAGAGTATGTATACACAGGATAGGTTAGGTAAGGATAGGTTAGATAAGGTTAGTGTAGGTAAGGAAGGGGGTGTGGGGGAAAATGCCGGGTGTGTTTCAGACCTTTGCTTCTAATGACAAGGAACTGTTGCAGACTCTGAAAGAGTTCAACGACTTCCGCAACAGGAAGAAGAAACCGATGACGGACGAGGCAAAGCGGAGGTTCTGCCGGAAGCTGGAGAAGTTCCCTAAAGAGCAGTGGATTCCCATTATTCACCAGAGCATTGACCAAGGATGGCAGAACATCTACCCGCTCAAGGAGCAGAAATCTGTCTCCGGTGATCCGAATAAGTGGGCAAACTCTCCTGCATTCCTCCAGGCTATACAGGAGCTGCTGCATGGAGAAGTATAGCGAGTCATTGTTTCCTACCGACTGCTGCCTTATCTGCAAGAACGAGATAGACCTTGTCCGGCATGAGGTGTTCCACGGGGCAAACAGACAGAGAAGCAAGAAGTACGGATGCTGGGTGACTCTTTGCCCGAGATGTCACATGGAACTGCACGATCACCCGGCTAAGTACAGATGGCTACAGACCGAGACCATGGAGCTTGCCATGGAGCGACACGGATGGACAGAGGAGGACTTCAGGTATGTATTCGGGAAAACCTACTAAGTTCCATAACAAGAAGGTGAACGGCTTCGATAGTCAGAAGGAGTTCAACCGCTATGCGGAGCTGAAACTGATGGAGCGAGCAGGAAAAATAAGCGACCTTCAGAGGCAAGTGAAGTATGAACTGATCCCGAGCCAATACAAGGACGGCAAGTGTGTGTACCGCTCTGTATCATACATCGCCGACTTTGTTTACAAGCAGGACGGCGAGACCGTAGTGGAGGACTCCAAAGGTTACAAGACACCGGAGTACATCATCAAGAAAAAGCTGATGCTATGGGTGCACGGCATCTTAGTCAAAGAAACCTGAAATGATGCAATT
>JAEIGA010002848.1_pt1 | contig 27352 bp, 24 predicted proteins | sample 9270691 | NCBI WGS metagenome assembly JAEIGA01 (sample SAMN17057246, study PRJNA624740) | gut metagenome | biome: biome; isolation source: fecal sample | host: Bos grunniens | place: China: Xizang | collected 2019 | reverse complement strand
AATTTGGATTTAAAACCAATGAAGTGAAATTATTGTTATCCAACTGAACATCTTTCATTAATTCATTTTCATTAGGTTCTACATAATTATTTGGATTAAGTTCTGATGAAAAACCTCCCATATTTAAATCATTTCCCATGAAATCATTAGGTTTTTCAAGTAAAATATTTGTAATATTTTCTACAGGTTTTTCAATTAAATTTTCATTAGGTAAAAATGCATTATTGAAAGTTGGAATTTCAACTTTTTGAGTAGTTGTTACACTTTCAGGTTTATTAAATACATTTTCGCCTTTTAAAATTTTTGCAATAAAATCATCTGCTTTTCTAACAGTTAATCTTTCATCTGTTATTTTTTTAAGCATCATTTTTTGTTGGTTACTATCATTTAATCTTAATAAAGATCGTGCATGTCTTTCTGATATCTTTTCTTCTAGTAGTGCTTCTTGTACATCTTCATCAAGATTTAAAAGTCTTAATTTATTCGCAACAGTTGATTGAGTTTTTCCAAGTTTTTTTGCTAAATCTTCTTGTGTCATAAATCCCATATCTAGAATTTTTTTATACGATATAGCTTCTTCAATCGGAGTCAAATCTCTACGTTGCACATTTTCAATTAATGCTACTTCAGCACTATCTTTATCATTTAATTCAGTAATAACTGCAGGTATATAATTCTTACCAGCTAATAAGCTTGCTTTAAATCTTCTTTCCCCAGCAATAATTTCATATTTATCTCCCATTTTGCGAACAACAATAGGTTGGATTACACCATGTTCTCTAATAGATTCACATAATTCATTAATTGAATCTTCATTAAATTTTATACGAGGCTGAAATCTATTTGGCAAAATATCATTGATATCTAACTGAACTACTTTCTTATCAAAATCCATAACATCCCTCTATTCTAATAACTATAATACTATAATATTAAAAAAAATTCAATTAGTTTGGGAAATATTTCCCAAAAAATCAAATAAAAAAAATATAGAATAAACTATACTTTTTTTATAACGCTCTCTTTTTGATTTCCGAAAATTTTCTAGGATATTTTTTATCTGTTTTCTTTTCTTTTAAATATTTAACTAAACATCTATTACTTTCTTCAACTGGTAAAATAAATTTAATTTCATCAACCTCTTTTAAATAAAGTTTTGATATTGCATTTTTACTTAATATTTTTTCCTCAGTAATATTAGCTTTTAATGGAATAAAATATCCTTGTTCTTTTACTAATGGAACGCATAATTCCATTAATACAGGTAATGAAGCAACAGCTCTTGCAGTTACAACATCAAATTTTTCTCTATTTTTTAATGCATAATCTTCACTTCTAGAATGAATTGTTTCAATATCTTTTAATTCTAATTTTTCAATTACATCATTTAAAAAATTTATTCTCTTATTAAGTGCATCTAATAAAGTAATTTTTAAATTTGGAAACATTATTTTAAGAACTAATCCAGGAAATCCAGCACCTGTTCCTACATCACATAATGTTTCAACATTATATAAATTTACTATTTTTTGCATTGTTAATGAATCATAAAAATGTTTTAAATATACATCTTCTTTTTTTGTAATACCAGTTAAGTTAATTTTTTCATTCCATTCAATTAATAATTCATAATATTTTTCTAATTGTTTTAATTGTTTATCATTTATTTCAATTCCTAATTTTTTAACATTTTCAACAAAATTATTTTCTGTCATAATGATACTCCTTTTTTAAATAAATCATTAATAGAGAGATATCAGCAGGATTAACACCACTAATTCTTAATGCTTGACCAATTGATGTTGGTTCTACTTCTTTTAATTTTTGTCTAGCTTCACTAGCTAAATTCTTGATCTTATCATAATCAATATCTTTTGGAATCATTTTATTATCTAAATCAAGCATTTTTAATGCTTCACGATTTGCTTTTACAATATAACCTTCGTATTTTATATTAATATAAACTTGTTCTTTTATATCTTCATCAAAAGGAATATCTATAAAATGTTCTATATGTTCCATTGTAACTTCTGGTCGTTTTAATAAATTATAAAGAGAAATTCCGTCTTTTAAAATTGTACTATTTATACTTAATAGGTAATCATTTACTTCTTTTTTTGGTGTTACTCTTTTTTCTTTTAAAATATTTGTTAATTTTTCAATATTTTCTAATTTTTCTTGGAATTTATTAAATTGTTCTTCGTTTATTAATCCAACTTCATAACCTTTTTCTCTTAATCTTATATCAGCATTATCATGACGTAATAATAATCTATATTCAGCACGAGAAGTAAGTAGTCTATAAGGATCACGAACACCTTTTGTAATTAGATCATCTATTAATACTCCAATATATGCTTCATTTCTTTTTAGAATAAGTGGTTCTTTACCTTCAATTTTTAAACCAGCATTTATACCGGCAATTAATCCTTGGCATGCAGCTTCTTCATAACCACTTGTACCATTAATTTGACCAGCAGTAAATAAATTTTCTAAAATTTTTGTTTCTAATGATTGTTTTAATTGAGTAGGGAATAATGCATCATATTCAATAGCATAAGCATATTTCAATATTTTAGCATTTTCTAATCCTGGTAAACTATGAACCATTTTTTCTTGAACATCATATGGCATACTTGTTGAAAATCCTTGAACATAAATATCATCATAATATATACTTTCTGGTTCTAAAAATAATTGATGTCTTTCTTTATCACTGAATCTTACAACTTTATCTTCAATTGAAGGACAATATCTTGGTCCTACACCTGTAACATCATCAAGTCCTCCATACATACTTGATTTATTAAGATTTTCATTAATTATTTTATGTGTTTCTTCAGTTGTATATATTAAATGACATGATATTTGTTTATCAACATCATAATAAATTTCATTATCAAAACTGAAATTTCTTACAACATTATCTCCATATTCTTCTTTTGTTTTTGAAAAATCAATAGTATTTTTATCAATTCTTTGTGGAGTACCTGTTTTTAATCTTATAATATCAAAACCATATTCTTTAAGTTTATCACTTAAATGATTACTTGGTTTTTCACCATGTGGTCCTTCACGACGTCTTGAATCACCAACCATAATATCTGCTTTTAAATAAGTTCCTGTTGTTAAAATTACAATTTCTGATTCAATTGTAGTACCATTTTCTAAAATTACACCTTTAACTTTTTTATCTTCAACAATTAAATCCTCAACCATAGCTTCTAAAATAGTTAAATTTTCTTGTTTTTCTAGTGTTTTTAACATTTCTTGTGGATAAACAACTTTATCTGCTTGCGCTCTTAAAGCTTGAACAGCAGGACCCTTAGCACTATTTAACATTTTAATTTGAATTAAAGATTTATCAGCATTACGTCCCATTTCACCACCTAATGCATCAATTTCTCTAACAACTATACCTTTAGCACTACCTCCTATAGAAGGATTACAAGGCATGTCAGCAATATTTTTAATATTACCTGTTATTAATAAAGTTTTATGTCCTTTTCTTGCTGAAGCTAAACATGCTTCACAACCAGCATGTCCACCTCCAACTACTATAATTTCATATTTCATATAATCACCTTATTTCCCTAAACAAAATTGACTAAATAATTGATCAATTAATTCATCTTGATATGTTTCACCAATAATTTCACCTAAAATGCTCCACATTTCTTTAATATCAATTTCAACCATATCTATTGGCATATTTAATTCTAATCCATTATTAATTTCTTTTAAACAATCATAAGCTTTTTCTAATAATGATATGCTTCTAGCATTTGTTAAATATGTTAAATCTTCAGTTTCAATATTTTCTAAATTATATATTTCTTTAATTTTATCTTTTAAATCATCGATTCCTTTATCTTCTAAAGCACTGATTTTAACAATATTTACTATATCTTCTGGTAAAACTAAGTTAGATTCTAAATCACATTTATTTACAACAACAATATAGTTTTTGTTTTTTAATTTTTCTAATATTTCTTTTTCATTTTCAGTAATAACATCATTGTTATTAAGTACATAAAGAACTAAATCGGACTTATCGATTAATTCCATACTTTTTTTAACACCAATACTTTCAACTAAATCATTAGTTTCTCTAATACCAGCAGTATCAATCATATTTAATAGAATTCCATCAATTGAAATTGTTCCTTCAACAATATCTCTTGTAGTTCCTTCAATATCAGTAACAATTGCTTTTTCTTCATTTAATAATCTATTCAATAAACTACTTTTTCCAACATTAGGTTTACCAATTATTGATGTTTTAATTCCTTCTCTAACTAATTTTCCGTTTTCACTCTCATTAAGAATTTTTTTCATTTTTTTCTCTAAATCGTTAAGCATTGGTTTAACTTTTTCATTTGTTAATTCTTCAATATCTTCATATTCAGGATAATCAATATTAACTTCAATATTGGCTAAAATTTGAATTATATCATTTCTTAAATCCTTAATTAAATTTGAAACTTTACCATCTAATTGGTTAATAGCAAGATTTCTTGCTTTTTCTGTTTTTGAATTAATTAAATCCATAATTCCTTCAGCCTGTGTTAAATCTATTCTTCCATTTAAGAATGCTCTTTTCGTAAATTCTCCTGGTTCAGCCAAACGACATCCATTTTTTAATAAAACTTTTAAAATTCTATTAGTTGTAGTAATTCCTCCGTGAGCATTTATTTCAACAACATCTTCACATGTGAACGTTCTTGGCGCTTTCATAACTGAAATTAATACTTCGTCTATTACTTTATCATCTTCCATAATATGATCATATGTTATGGTATGACTATCAACTGTTTCTAAAATTTTTCTTTTTGTGATACTATTTGCAATTTTTATAGCATCATTACCACTAACTCTAATTATTGATATAGCACCAACACCTAGAGCAGTTGATATAGCAGCTATTGTATCTTTCATAAAATCACCTTCCTTTAATTCCTATATATTTTAAAAGTCCTTTTGGATTTTTAAAAATTTCTATTGAAGCACATTTATCCACAATTGTTACAATCCAACTTTCTAAATAAAAAGGTGGCTTAATATTTAATGGAAACATATGTTTTATAATTATATCTTTTATTTTTTTATTTTCTTTTAAAAATTCAAAATTAATTATTGTATTATCATAAGCTTCTTTTGCATGAACAAATCCATGCATATTTTTTATACCTTTTCGCTTAGTTAATTGCCAATCGTTATAATAAAAATCATGCAAAAGTCCACCTATAGCAGTACTATAATAATCCATTTTTAATTTTTTTGCAATTTTATATGAATAAAAGGAAACTTTTAGGGAATGTGTATAGACACTTCTTTGCTCATGATGATGATATAATTTTCTTTTTTTGAATTCATTATTATCAATAATAAACTTAATAATTTGTTTATAATCTTCATCAAATTTTGATTCTAAATATAAATAATCTAATTCATCTATCATATTATGTCTCCTTCTAATTTTATAATTATACATCATTTTATATGAAAAAAGAAGATTAAAATTAATCCTCTTTATATCTGATTACAACGTATCTCATTGGATCTTGTCCAAAACTTTCAGTTTCTAATTTTTCAAAATCTGAAATAATAGTATGAACAATTCTTCGTTCATAAGAATTCATTGGATCTAATTTAGCTTCAATTTTTGAATTAAGTACTTCTTTTGCTATTTTTTTAATTTCTTTCTCAATTCTTTTTACTTTTCTTTCTTTATAATTACCAACATCAACATTAATTCTTAAATTGAATCCTGTTAAATTGTTAATCATTTGATGAAGTAATAATTGAATTGAATTTAAAGTTCTACCATCTTTACCAATTAGTAATGATTGATTATCATTAATTAAAACTACATTATAACAATCATTTTTAAAATTAACTTCTGAATTTATAGTTGTATTAAAAGCTTTTTCTAAAATTTTTATAAATTCTTTGATGTAATTAATTACTTCTTTTTTTGATATATATATTAATTCTGTTCTTTTGCTTTTAAATAATTTTCCTGGAATCTCATTAAATTTATAATGAACATCATCTATGTTAATATTTTTTAATAATAAATTTTGGTCTTTACCTTCTATTTTCTCAATTGTTATCATTTTTTAGCTACCTTCTTTACATATAAATTTTGGAAAATAGTAAATGATGAGTTAGTAATCCAATAGAATGAAATAGCTGACGAAATACTAAATGCTGCAGTTCCAATCATAACTAAAGACATATTACGCATCATTTTCATTTGTGCTTCTTGTTCTGGTGACATTGATGCACCACTATTTAATTTAAATGAATAGAATGTAACAAAGAATACTAATGCAACAAGAATAAGATATTGATATGAACCATTTCCCATTGCAACTAATGGACTAATACCTAAATCAAAAGGTCCTAAATTTCCTTCAAATACAGCAGGTAATCTATATAACGATTCATAGAAAGCCATAAATAATGGAAGTTGAATAAATGAGAATAAACATCCTGAAAGTGGATTAATATCATATTTTTTATAAAGCATCATTAATTCTTGACTCTTCATCATCATACTTTCTTGATCTGTTTTATTAGCATATTTTTTTTCTAATTTATCCATTTCAGGTTTTACTTTTTGTAAATTTTCAGATTGCATTGCTGCTTTTCTAGTAAGAGGCATCATAAGCAATCTTATTGTTAAAGTAGCAACTATAATAGCTAATCCTGAATTTTTTACTATTTTAGTAATAAGTAATATAAACCATGCTAATGGTTTAACAAATACTGAAGTCCATACACCTTCATATCCACCACTTGTAACTTTAAACTTACTGCATTTTGGTAATTTACTAATATCTAAATCATGTTCTTTATAAGATTTTAAAATTTCCTTTGATTCAGGTCGACATAAAATATTTTCTACAAGATTTTGACCAGTTGTCTCATTTTTTACTATTTTGTTATCCTCATCTTTAACATAAGAAGTACATCCTGTTAAAAACATACAACTTATTAATAAAGATAAAAATACTATTGTCTTTTTTTTCATTAAATTACTCCTTCGTTATTTTTAAATCTTTGAAAGCTTTTAGAAGAGAATTTTCTATCTCAATATAATCTCGGTCTAAAATACTCTTCCTTAATATTATAATACAATTAATTCCTTTTTGGTAGTTTTTTTTATCGATAATAGCTCTAATTCTTCTTTTATATTTATTTCTTGTTACAGCATTACCAATTTTTTTTCCAACAGATATCCCAAAATGATATAATTCATCATTTGTTCTTTCAATATAAATAACAAAATCTTTATATTTGTTAGCTTTATAAGTGTCTATGATTCTATTAAAGTCTCTATTATTTTTTAGAATATTAATTTTTTTCATACTATCACCACATTTTCTAATTAAAAAACCACTATTGCAGTGGAATTATTAATGAGCTAAAACTTTACGTCCTTTTCTTCTTCTTCTTTTAATCATTGAAGATTTTGCACGAGCTAAGAAACCTATTTTTTTACTTCTTCTTCTATTATTTGGTTGATATGTTCTTTTCATTTTTACACCTCCTGAACCTAGATTTTTTCGGTTGCTTTATTCATTATATATATAAAAGGTTGTTTTGTCAATAATTTTGTTAAATGTGGAAAAGATTTCTTTTTATGTTTTTCCACATACATTTTTTTAAAAAATGTTGAAAAGATACCCTTATAAACCAATATATTTTGAAAATAATCCACATTTTCTGTGGAAAACTAGTTTTAAACATGTTGAAAATAGGTTTTCCACAGTTTTTGTGGAAAACTTTTGAATTTTGTTGTTTTTTATGACTTAGTTTTCCACATTCACATTTTGTTTTTTTAAGAAATATGTTGATAAAAAGGTATTTCCCATATTTTATCCTCATAAATATAATTTTTTTTTACATTTTCATATTGTTTTTTTTACTAAAATATTCTAAAATGTAATAGAAAAAGGAGTGTATGTTTCTATGGGCAGCTTGGATTATGATTTAATATGGGATAGATTTTTAGAAAAAATAAAACAGGAACTTGAACCAATAAACTTTGAAACATGGTTTGAAGATACCAAATTAGTTGAAATTAAAGACGGAATAGCTAAAATACAAGTAACAATTCCAATTGCAAAGAAACATATAAAAGATATATATAATGAGTTAGCAACTCAAATTTTTAATGAAATAACTGAATCAAATTTTAAGCTAGAATACTTAACAGAAGATGAAATAGAAACAAATATAATTATTGATACGGACAAAATGGGTATTCCTAAACCATTAAATTATGAAACAAATCTGGATTCTAAATATACTTTTGATACCTTTTTATTAGGAAAATCAAATACTTTTGCAAAAAAGAATGCAGTAGCTATTGCAGAAAGACCAGGTATGCTTTATAATCCATTTTTTATTTACGGACCAAGCGGTGTTGGAAAAACACACCTTATGCATGCAATAGGAAATTATATTGTTGCAAATTCAAACAAAAAAGTTTTATATGTTACAAGTGAGAAATTTGTAAATGATTTTATAAAATTATTTACAGATCCCAAGAAATTAAATGCAACAGATGAATTTAAATCTAAATATCGTGATATTGATGTTTTAATAATTGATGATATCCAATATTTACAAGAAGCGATTAAAACTCAACAAGAATTCTTTAATACATTTAATGAATTACATAGCAACGGTAAACAAATAATTCTTTCTTCAGATAGATCTCCACATGATTTAAAAAAATTAGAAGAAAGACTTAGAACTCGTTTCAATTGGGGATTGACAGTAGACATATTACCACCTGATTTTGATTTAAGAATTAATATTATCAATAATTTACTTAAGGTAGAAAACCCAGGTGTTAATTTTCCAACTGATGTTATTGAATTGATAGCTAGTATTTGTACAACAGATGTTAGAAATTTACAAGGATGCATAAGAAGAATTATGATTTATGCAGTAACAATGAATGGAGCAGACATAACTTATGAACTAGCACAAGAAGCATTAAATGGTTATATGGTTAAAACTGTTATAACAAAAAACAAAATAGACCAAGTACAACAACACATTTCCCAAAAATTTAATGTTTCTGTTGAAGATTTAAAAGGTAAAAAAAGAAATGCAAGAATAACATATCCAAGACAACTTGCAATGTATATTTGTAGGGAGTATTTAGGAGAATCTTTAGTCAGAATAGGAAATGAATTTGGTGGACGTGATCATACAACAGTTAAACATTCTGTTGAAAAAATCCAAAAACAAATAAAAACCGATAAAAATTTAAATGATGAAATACAAAAAATAATTAATCAAATTAGATAAAAGTGTATAAAATGTGTATAACTTTCGAGTTTTCCACATTCGAAAACATCAATGATTACAACATAAAAATGGCAATTTCATAGAGTTTTCCACTTTTTCCACATCCATAATAAAAATAAACAATATAATAATATAATAAGGGAGAGATGAAAAATGAAAATAACAATTAAACAAACAATTTTAAATGAACACTTAAATAACGTAATTAAAGGTATTTCGAGTAAAAATATAATTCCTATATTAAATTGTATTAAATTTGAATTAAAACAAGAAGGTTTATATCTTATTAGTACTGACAATGAAATAGTTATCAAAAGTTTTATTCCTGCAAAAGATATTGAAGAAATAAAAGAACTAGGTGATATTGTCGTTCCAGGTAGACTTTTCCACGAAATTATAAAAAAATTAAATAGGGAAATAATTAATATTGAAGAGTTAATAGATTCAAAACTTAGTGTTTATACAACAAAATCTTCATTCACTTTAAATTGTAATAATTCAAATGAATTTCCAGATTTAGAATTAAATAATTCAGAAAATCCTATCAAAATTTCTAAAAGAGTTTTTAGAAACATTATAAATCAAACAATATTTGCAACATCAACTCAAGAATCAAGACCTGTATTAACAGGAATTAACTTTAAATTTAATAATAATAAATTAGAATGTACAGCAACTGATTCATATAGATTAGCAAAAAAAGAAATTATTTTATCTAATTCTGTAGATAATGAATATAATATAATTATTCCAACAAAAAATCTTAATGAATTAATAAGAATGTTTAATGATGACGATAGTGATGTTGAATTACATATATTTAATAATAAAGTTATATTTAAATTTGATTCTATAGTAATGTTATCAAGAATTATAAATGGTACTTATCCAGATACTTCTAAGTTAATTCCAACAGAATTTTCTTTAACTGTAAAAGTAAATTTAAGAGAATTTTATAATGCCATTGATAGAGCTTCATTATTAACTAATGAAAATGAAAAAAATACAATTAGATTTGAAACAAAAGATGATTATGTAATAATTTCATCAAATACTCCTGAATTAGGATATGTTGAAGAAACTATTAACATAGAAAAAAATAATAATGAAGATTTAAAAATTGCATTTAGCTCAAAATACATGCTTGATGCTCTAAAATCTATGGAATGCGAAGAAATTAATCTAATGTTTAACGGTGATATTAAGCCAATCATTATGAAAAATCCAAATAATAGTGATCTTTTACAGCTAATTTTACCTATTAGAACATATTAAAATTGAAAAAAAAGTGATTTTTCGACAAAAAAATCACTTTTTTTACATTGTTCGACAAAATTCGACAAATTTTTTACTTTTTGTGTAGTATAATACATCCAATCAAGGGGAAACCTTTGATTAAAATCCGTGAAAGAAGGGAGAGAAGTGAAATGGAAAAAATTCTCTACGAGGTAAACGGTGGTACACTATATATAAAAGGAGTAAGCAAAGACAAATGTATAATAAGAGAAATTGATGGAAAGGAAACAGAATATCCTCTATCATCAAGAAAAATTATGAATCAAAGCTGTATTTGTTTTGGATCAACTCTTGAAGGTAGACTAGAAGGTATAGGAGAATTAACTGGTATAAAATATAAAGCTCCAGTTTTAATATCTGAATATCAACGTATTATTATGTTTCCAACATTATCTCATAAAGAAAATGAGTGTGCATGGATTTCTTTATCACATGTTGTTGATGTTATTCCAACTGAAAAAGGTGTAGCTATAATGTTTACAGACAGAAGCATTGGAGAATTCAATGTAAGTAAATATATTTTGCAAAATCAAATGGCAAAAGCAAAAAGTATTTATTTTGAATTATTCAATAGAGAAAAGAAAGACATTTAATGTGTTTTTCTTTTTTTTGCGCCAAATTTATGATATAATTGATTTGTGTATAGGTGTATATGTAGACACACTTTTTTCTAAAAACAGGCTTAAAAACGAAAATGAGGCGATAATGTGTATTTGAACAACATAAAAGTAACAAATTTTAGGAATTATAAAAACTTAAATATTAATTTTTCAAAAAACATAAATATTTTTGTTGGTGATAATGCATTAGGTAAAACAAATATTATAGAATCAATATATGTTTTAGCACTTTCGAAAAGTTTTAGACCTGTTAATGACAATAATTTGGTTAAAATAAATGAATCGAATTATTCACTATTAGGAAATGTTCAAAAAAAAGATTTTGTTGATGAATTAAAAATAAATTATAACGAAAAAGGGAAGATATATTATCTAAACAACAAGAAATCTACAAAACTATCAGATTATTTATCAAACATGAACGTTATAATTTTTTCACCAGATGATCTTGAAATAATAAAAGGTTCTCCAGATATAAGAAGAAAATATCTTAATATGGAGATAATGCAACTGAATTCTTTATATTCTAAAGTGTTAAATGATTATAACTCATTATTAAAAATGAGAAATGATTATTTAAAAAAATTAAAAAATGATATAAGAATTGATGAAACATACCTCTCTATTTTAGAAGAACATTTAATAAATAGAGCAACATATATATATAAAATAAGAAATAAGTTTTTAAAAAAAATATCAAAACATTCAAAAGATATATATATGCGTACTATGGAAAAAGATGGGTTTAATATAAAATATGTAACCACACCACACATTGATAATTTTAATGATATTGAGATTACAAAAATTTTAAAAGAATCATTTAAAAATAATCGTGAAAAAGAAATATCATTTGGTAGTACTTTATACGGACCACACAAAGATGATTTTCATTTTATGTTATTTGATGACGATTTAAAATTAATGGGATCACAAAGTCAACAAAAATTATCTGTTTTAGTTTTCAAACTAGCAGAAATAGAATTGTTTTATAAACAAACTGATGAATATCCTATATTATTATTAGATGATATTTTTAGTGAATTAGATGATAAAAGAAAAAATAATGTTTTATCATATCTAAAAAAAGATATTCAAACATTTATTACAACGACTGATATAAATAACATTAGTAATGAAATTATTGAAAATGCTAAAATATTTAAAATCAGCAATTGTGAAATAACAGAATTATAGAGGTGATAATATGGAAAATGAAGAAAAACACTATGATGCTTCGGATATCCAAGTATTAGAAGGATTAGAAGCTGTACGTAAAAGACCAGGTATGTATATTGGTACTACAGACGTTAAAGGGTTACATCATTTAGTTTGGGAAATCGTTGATAACTCAATAGATGAAGCACTAGCTGGGTACTGTAATAATATAGATATAATCATTGGAAAAGGTAATACAATTACTGTTAAAGATGATGGTCGTGGAATTCCAGTAGGAGTTCATAAAAAAACAGGTATTTCAACAGTTGAAACAGTTTATACAGTATTACATGCTGGTGGAAAATTTGGTGGTGGAGGTTATAAGGTTTCTGGAGGTCTTCATGGAGTTGGAGCTTCAGTTGTTAACGCCTTATCAAAATTTGTAACTGTTACAGTATACAAAGATGGAAAAATTCATGAAACTAAATTTGAAAATGGTGGGAAAACTACTCAGCATTTAACAGTAATTGGTGAATGTGAAGAAAATAGAACTGGTACAACAGTTACTTTTAAACCAGATCCAGAAATTTTTGATACAGATATTTATGATTATGAAACATTAAAAGTTAGAACAAGAGAATTAGCATTTTTAAATAAAGGATTAAGATTAACTTTAAGAGATGATAGAGATGATAATGATTCAATTGGTGATGTTTTCCTTTATGAAGGTGGAATTAGTGAATATGTTAAATATTTAAATCAAAATAAAACTCCAATTCAAAATGATATTATTCATTTAGAAGGTGAAGAAGACGGAATTATATTTGAAGTTGCTATGCAATATAATTCAGGATATAGTGATAGTATTTATTCTTTTGTTAATAATATTAATACTCATGACGGTGGAACTCATGAAGAAGGTGTTAAAAGAGCATTAACTAGAATTATTAACAATTACGCAAGAAAAAATAATATTCTAAAAGAAAAAGATGATTCATTATCAGGTGAAGACGTAAAAGAAGGTCTTACTATGATTGTTTCTTGTAAACATCCTAATCCACAATTTGAAGGTCAAACAAAAGGACGTTTAGGAAATTCAGAAGTAAGAAAACTTGCTGATAATGTATTCGCAGAAGGATTTGAAAGATTCTTATTAGAAAATCCTGATACTGCAAAAATAATCGTTGAAAAAACGATGACAGCTGCAAGAGCTAGAGTTGCTGCTAAAAGAGCACGTGAATTAACACGTAGAAAAAGCGATTTAGATGTTATAAATTTTGGTGGGAAATTAAATGATTGTAAGGAAAAAGATCCTAAATTATGTGAAATTTTCTTAGTCGAAGGGGATTCGGCTGGTGGATCAGCTATTAAAGGTAGAGATTCAATGACTCAAGCAATTTTACCTTTAAGAGGTAAAATTCTAAATGTTGAAAAAGCAAGATTAGATAGAGCATTAAGCAATGAAGAAATAAGAACTATTATTACTGCTTTTGGTACAGGTATAGGTGCAGAATTCGATTTAAGTAAATTAAGATATGACAAAATAATAATCATGACCGATGCCGATGTAGATGGTTCTCATATTAGAGTATTATTATTAACTTTATTCTTTAGATTCTTTAGACCTATAGTAGAAACAGGGCATGTATATGCAGCTCAACCACCATTATTTTGTATAAAACATGGTAAAACAATTAAGTATGTACTTAATGAACAAGAACGTGATCAATATTTAGCAACATTAAATCCTAATACTAAATACGATATCATGCGTATGAAAGGGTTAGGGGAAATGGATGCAGAAGAATTAAATGAAACAACAATGGACATAAATAAACGTATTTTAAGAAAAATTACAGTAGATGATGTTATTGCTGCTGATGAAATTTTCTCAAAACTTATGGGTGAAGAAGTAGAACCTAGAAGAAAATTTATTGAAGAAAATGCAGTGTATGCTAAAAATCTTGATATATAGGAGGTGTATTTATGAGCGTAAATGATAGATTAGAAGAAAATAATATAGTAAAAGAAATAAAAGATTCGTTTATTGAGTATTCGATGAGTGTTATCGTATCTCGTGCTCTTCCTGATTTAAGAGATGGTTTAAAACCAGTACATAGAAGAATTTTATATTCAATGTATGAATCAGGATATACACCTGATAAACCTCATAAAAAAAGTGCAAGAATTGTTGGGGATGTTATGGGGAAATACCATCCACATGGTGATTCAAGTATTTACGAAGCTATGGTTCGTATGGCACAAGACTTTAGTTATAGAAATATGTTAGTTGATGGACATGGTAACTTTGGTAATATAGAAGGTTATGGTGCAGCAGCGATGCGTTATACAGAATCTAGGCTTTCAAAAATATCTTTAGAATTATTAAGAGATATAAATAAGGATACTGTAAATTTCACTCCTAACTTCGATGAATCAGAAAGCGAACCAGAAATACTACCATCTAGATTTCCAAATATTCTAGTAAATGGTACTATGGGTATTGCAGTTGGTATGGCTACAAATATTCCTCCTCATAATTTAGGAGAAGTAATTGATGGATGTGTTGCATATATTGATAATCCTGAAATAGATACTTTAGGATTAATGCAACATATTAAAGGTCCAGACTTCCCAACTGGAGGTATAATACTGGGAAATAGCGGAATTAAAAAGGCTTATGAAACAGGTAGAGGCACTATTACTATTCGAAGCAAAGCAAGAATAGAAGAAAAAAATGGAAGAAATTATATTATTATTGATGAAGTTCCTTATGGTGTTAATACTCAAGATTTAAAAAATAAAGTTGCTGAATTAGTTCATAATAAAGTTATAGAAGGAATTAGTGATTACCATACTGATCTTAAAGAAGGTATTAAAATTACTATTACTTTAAAAAAGGATGCTAATGCACAAATTGTTTTAAATAATTTATATAAGCATACTCAATTCCAAACAAATTATGGGATTATATTCTTAATGCTTGATCAAGGAACTCCAAAAACATTAGGTTTAAAAGATATTATTTCAAAATATATTGATTATCAAAAAGAAATAATAATTAGAAGAACAAGATTTGAACTTAATAAAGCAGAAAAAAGAGTTCATATATTAGAAGGTTTAAAAATAGCATTAGATAATATTGATGAAGTTATTAAAATAATAAAAGCTTCTAAAACAGATGCTATTGCTAAAGAACAATTAAATTTAAAATTTAATTTAGATGAAATTCAAACAGAAGCTATCTTAGAAATGAAACTAAGAAGATTAACTGGTCTTGAAAAAGATAAAATTGAAGCAGAATTAAAAGAATTACTTGAAAAAATTGAATATTATAAATCAATTCTTGCTTCAGAAGAAAAAGTTCTTGCTATTATTAAAGAAGAATTATTAGAAATTAAAAATAAATATTCTGATGATAGAAGAACTATGATTGATATGACTGCAATTGATTATATTGAGGATGAATCATTAATTCCTGTTGAAGATGTAGTTATAACATTAACAAACAAAGGTTATATTAAACGTATGACTAGCGAAACTTACAAGACACAAAATCGTGGTGGAGTAGGAATCAAAGGTATGTCTACAAACGAAGAGGATTATGTTGAAAACATTATTTCAATGTCTACACATGATTATATAATGTTCTTCACTAATAAAGGTAAAGTATATCGAATCAAAGGATATGAAGTTCCTTCATTTAATAGACAATCTAAGGGATTACCAATAATTAACTTATTACCAATTGAAAAAGATGAAAAAATCAAAGCAATGTTAAATGTAGGAAATGAAGATAAAGAAGGATATGTTGTATTCTGTACACAAAATGGTTTAGTAAAAAGAACTAATATATCTGAATTCGAAAACATTAGAGCAAACGGAAAAATAGCTATAACATTAAGAGAAAATGACGAATTGATATCAGTTAATAAAACTGATGGAAATAACGAAATTTTAATAGCATCTTCAAATGGTAGAATGATTCGATTTGTTGAAGATGAAATAAGAGTTATGGGAAGAAGTGCTGCAGGTGTTAAAGGTATAGATGTTGGTGACGGAATTTGTGTCGGATGTGAAATAGCATTTAAAGATCAAAACGTATTAGTTGTTACTGAAAAGGGTTATGGTAAACAAACAAGCATCGAAGAATACAGAATGACACATAGAGGTAGCAAAGGTGTTAAAGCATTAAATGTTACTGATAAAAACGGTAATATTGTTGGTTTCAAAACTTTAAATGGTGAAGAAGATTTAATGATTGTTACAAATAATGGTGTAATAATTAGAATGGACACTAGACAAATTTCTCAAACAGGACGTGTTGCACAAGGTGTTAAACTTATCAATTTAAAAGATAATCAACAAGTTAGTACAATTGCTGTTCTTGAAAGAGAAGAAAATATTGAAGAAGAACAATCAGAAAATAATGAAAATCCTCAAAATGAAGATAACAAAGAATAGATGTTTCACGTGAAACATCTTTTTTTTATTTCCTGAGAAATAATTTTGTCCTAATAATTCTGTTTTTAAAATATTTTTCAAATGTTTCACGTGAAACGTTGACAAGTTATATAGTTTATAGTATATTTAAATTGCACAACATTTGTGATTGAACCAGGTCAGAGAAGGAATTCAGCAGCCTTAAGATCCTCCAAATGTGTGTGCTTTTTTATTAGGGTGATTTAAATGAATGAATTTATGAAAGAAGCTTTCAAAGAAGCGCAAAAGGCATATAAGAAAGATGAAGTTCCAGTTGGAGCTGTTATTGTTAAAGATGGCAAAATAATAGCAAGAGGATATAATCAAAAAGAAAAATGCAAGAATGCTATAAAACATGCTGAAATAATTGCAATAGAAAAAGCGTGCAAAAAATTAAAAAACTGGCATTTAGAAGGTTGCGAACTTTATGTTACTTTAGAACCTTGTCTAATGTGTTGTGGTGCTATAATACAGTCTAGAATAAAAAAACTATATTATGGTGTTAAATCTGAAAGATTTGGATATGTTGAAAGTGTTGATAAATTATTTAATAAGAATACTCATATAATGACTGAAGTTAAAAATCTTAACGATGAAGAATCATTAAAAATATTACAAGATTTTTTTAAAAATAAAAGAAAATAAGCAAACCTAATTGCTTTTTTTTTGGACCTTAATATGCTATAATTTAATGGGTAGAGGTGATCAAATGTATCAAGCATTATACAGAAAATACAGACCAACAACATTTGATGATGTGGTAGGACAAGAGGTTGTTGTAAAGACAATCTTAAACGCACTTAAAAACAACAAATTATCACATGCCTATATTTTTAGTGGTCCTAGAGGGACTGGTAAAACATCTATAGCTAAAATATTAGCTAAAGCAGTAAAATGTGAATTAGGAAATGGTGAAATTTGTAATAAATGCGTTTCTTGTACGCAAATAAATAATAAGCAATCTACAGATATAATTGAAATAGATGCTGCTTCAAATAATGGTGTTGATGAAATAAGGGAAATAAGAAATAAAGTTAATAATGTCCCATCAATTGGAAAATATAAAATATATATTATTGATGAGGTTCATATGCTTACAACTGGAGCTTTTAATGCTTTATTAAAAACGTTAGAAGAACCACCAGCACATGCAATATTTATTTTAGCAACAACTGAAGTTCATAAAGTTCCTGAAACAGTTTTATCAAGATGTCAAAAATTTGATTTTAAAAAAATCAATAATAATAAAATGTTTGAAAGAGTTAAGTTAATATGTTCAAAGGAAAATATTAAAATATCTGATGATGTAGCACATGAAATAGTTAATCTTTCTGATGGAGGATTAAGAAATTGCATTAGCTTACTAGATCAAGTAAACTCATATTGTGATGGTGAAATTACTATTGATGATGTTCATGAAATAAATGGTTCAATTAATTATCGATTTATACTTGAATTTATCGATGATATTATTAATGGTGATATTAAAAGTATTTTATCTAAAATAGAAATATTTAGTAATAGTGGGAAAAGCATTGTAAAAATTACTGAAGAACTACTTTTATATTTAAGAAATATATTAATTTATGGAATCAATAAAGATTTGATTGATAATAATTATTTATATGAAAAATATTCAGAAGTGGATAATAATACAATAATGAAAATAATAAATGAACTTAATTCAAACATCAATAAAATAAAAGAGAGTGGAGATCCTAAGTTAGCACTTGAGATTATTTTAATAAAAATTGTATCAGAGACAATGGGAAATCCTTTAAAAATAAAGGAAAACGAGAATTTTCCAAAAATAAAGGAAAATAACGAAAAAGAAAAAAATGAAACTGAAGAAAAGACATATATTGTAGAAATGACACAAACATCTTGCGAAAATGATGAAAATGTTATTGAGGAAAACATAGAAGAAAATAGTTGTGAACCTATTGTTGAAGACAGTGATGCTCTAAAAGAAGAACAAGAAGTACTATCAAAAGAAGAACTGATAAAGAAAATACAAGATTTAAGAATTAATAATACTTTATCTCGTTTTGATAAACGTACTTTGTTGGAATATAGAAATAGAATGATTGAAATTAATAATTATAGAAATGATCCAACTTATCAAGCTATTGTAGATTTAATTGTGGATAGAACATTAAAAGCTATTTCTGATGAATATATGATTTTTGAAAGTCAGGATAATTACTCAGTTAATTGTTTTATAAGAGAGTTAGATAAAATTGAACAATTGATTGAATTAGTTTTTGGAAAAAGATTTAAAGTTGTTACAGTAAGTGTTGAGGAATGGAATAAAATTAAAGTTTCATTTAATAATAAAACAGTAACATATGAATATAAAGAAGAAAATCCAAAATATATAGAAGAATTAAATAAAATTATTACAAAAGAAAAAGAAGAAGAAGACGATGAATTAACAAAAATGTTTGGTTCATGCGTTGTACACAGTTAGGAGAATATATAATGAACATGCAAGCAATGCTTAAACAAGCACAAAAATTACAAAAAGATATGATGAATGCTAAAAATGAAATTGACAAAATGGAATTTGTTAATGAAACTTCATTTGTTAAAGTTGTAGCAAGTGGAGATAAAAAAATTAAATCAGTATCTATCAATAAAGAAAACTTAGATGCAGATGATGTTGAAATGTTAGAAGATATGATCTTAGTAGCAGTAAACGATGTTTTAAAACAAATTGAAAAAGTTACTGAAGATAAAATGGGTAAATATACTAAAGGAATGCCAGGATTATTCTAAAATGGGTTATCCAAAAAGTTTATTAAATTTAATAGAATGTTATAAAAGATTGCCAGGTATAGGTGAAAAAACAGCCGAGAGAATGGCATTAGCAACTTTGAGATTTGATGAGAAAACAATTGATACTTTTTCAGAATCAATTAAAAATGTTAAATATAATATTAAAAGATGTAAAAGATGTAATAATTATACTGAAGATGATTTATGTAGTATTTGTAGTGATGAATCAAGAAATCATTCGTTATTATGTGTTTTAGAAGATCCTAAAAATATTAACATTTTTGAAAAAATGGATATTTTTGAAGGAGTATATCATGTATTAGATGGATTGATTTCACCTTTAAATGGAATCAATCCTGATGATATAAAAATAAAATCCCTATTTAAAAGGGTTGATGAAGAAAATATTAAAGAAATTATAATAGCTGTTAAACCTAGTATTGAAGGTGAAACAACATCTCTTTATATATCAAAAATGTTAGAAGACAAAGATGTTATTGTTTCAAAAATAGCTAGTGGAGTTCCAATGGGAACAGATATTGATTATCTTGATTCAATGACACTAGAAATGGCATTAGAAGACAGAAAAAAAATATCGAATAATAATGAATAAAAAAATAGTAATTAAATAAAGTTAGTATTGGTGATACTAATGAAAATAATTATTAATACATTTAATAAAATTATAATTGGTTTTTTAATGATATATGGATACAATTTATTAATGTATCCTTTAAATTTATTTATTCCTATAAATATGATTAATTTGAGTATTACATCTCTTTTTGGAATAAAAGGCTTATTATATTTATGTAGTGTCTTAATATTAATTTTCTAGAAAGGATAATATGTTTAGTGAATACAAAGATGAACAAAAAATTGCATATAAAACATTACTAAATGCAATAAACAATAACAAAATTTCTCATGCTTATTTATTTGAGACAAATAAATATATAAATTCATTTGATTTTGTGAAAAAGTTTGCTACGGAAATTCTTAAAAATAATTGTTATGAAAAAATTGATGTAGAAACATTAGTTGAAACAAACAACTATCCTGATTTAAAAATTATTGAGACGAATAATTTGCAGTATAAAAAAGAGGAAATTAAAAATTTACAAAAAGAATTTAAAACAAAACCAATTTATGGAAAATATAAAATTTATATTATAAAAGAATGTGAAAAATTAACAGAAAACATCTCAAATACAATATTAAAATTTTTAGAAGAACCAGAAGAAGGAATAATTGCTATTCTAATGGTTGAAAATGAATATCAATTATTATCAACGATTACTTCAAGATGTCAGATAATATCATTAAAAAATATTATAAAAGATAAAAACAACATTATTACATTTTATGAAAAAAATAATTATAGAATGCAAAACGATGAAGATATAAAAGAAGAAATCGATAAGATAATGAAATTTATTATTGTAATTGAAAAATATAAAAAGAGTGCTATAATATATGAAAAAAAATTTTTAGATGAATTACTTAACTCAAAAGAGCAAGTTCTTAAAGTAATCAATATATTAAAATTATTTTACGTTGAAACTTTAAATTTAAAATTTCAAATAGAATTGTCATATTTAAATGATTATAAAAATTTTGTTGAAAAAATAAATACAATTAATAGTGAAAAAAAATTAATATATAAAATTCAAACATTGATGAATTTAGAAAAACAAATATATTATAATGTTAATATTAATTTATTTATTGATAAACTATTATTAGAATTAGGAGAAGATGTAGATGGCTAATGTAATAAAAGTTGCTTTCAAAGAAAAAGGTAAAGCATATTATTTTGATACAAACAATTTAGAATTAAAAGAAAATCTAACAGTAATTGTAAAAACTGAAAGAGGGTTACAATTTGGGAAAACTGTATCTTCAATGGAAGAAATTAATGATGAAAAAATAGTTTCAACATTAAAACCAGTTGTAAGAGTTGCAACAAAAAAAGATTATGATGCTAATAAAAAGAATATTAAAGAAGCAGAAGAAGCAGTTATTAAATGTAGAGAACTTGTTCAAAAAGAAGGTATTAATATGCAAATAATTGATGCAAGTTATACTTTTGATAAAGATCAATTAATGTTTAGATTTTTAGCAGATAACCGTGTTGATTTTAGAAATCTTGCTAAAGAATTAGCTTCAATTTATAAAACAAGAATTGAATTAAGACAAATTGGAGTTAGAGATAAAGCAAAAGAAATTGGTGGAATCGGACCATGTGGTAGATGTTTTTGCTGTCATAAATTTTTAAAAGATTTTGATAGTGTATCAATTAATATGGCAAAAAACCAAAATTTAGCACTAAATCCTAATAAAATTAATGGTGTATGTGGTAGATTATTATGTTGTTTAAAATATGAAAATGATAATTATAAAGAATGTAAAAAGTGTTTACCTAAGATTGGATCAAAAATTGAAACAGACGAAGGTGAAGGAATAGTTGTAGATGTTAATATTTTAGAAAAAAAATATATTGTTGATATTCCTAATAAAGGAAGAATCACATTAAGTGTGCATGACAAAAATTAAAAATTATTTATTAGGTTATGAAGATATGTATATAATGCAAGATAATGAAATGTTTAATTTTTCATTAGACTCTGTATTATTACCTAATTTTGTAACATTAAATAAAAAAATAGATAAAGTAATGGATATTGGATGCGGTAATGCACCAATTCCTTTAATTTTATCAACATTAACATCTGCTAAAATTTATGGCGTTGAAATACAAGAAAAAGCTTATGAATTAGCAAAAGAATCTGTAGAAATTAATAATCTTACAAATAATATAGAGATAATCAATGCTGATATTAATGAATTTTATAAAAATATTGAATCTGACTCTTTTGATGTTATTACTTGTAATCCACCATATTTTAAAGTGAATGAAAATTCTAATTTTAATATAAGTGAATATAAAACAATTGCAAGACATGAAATCATGTTGGATTTAGAAAGATTATTTAAAATAGCAAAAAAATTATTAAAAAATAATGGTAATATTGCTATTGTTCATAGACCAGAAAGATTAAGTGATATAATTTTAGAAATGAAAAAAAATAATATAGAGCCAAAAAGAATTCAATTTGTTCATCCTAAAAAAAATGCTGATGCAAATATATTACTTATTGAAGGTACTAAGAACGGTAAACCAGGAATAAAAATTCTACCTCCTTTGTTTTCTCATAACGAGGATGGAGAATATACAGATGAAATAAAAAAATATTTTGAAAAAAGGTGATAATATGTCTCAAAAAAGTTATGATAATACTCCAAGCTTATTTTTAATTCCAACTCCAATAGGAAATATGGAAGATATGACATATAGAGCAGTTAAAACATTAAGTGAAGTTGAACTTGTATTGTCTGAAGATACTAGAGTAACTGGTCTTTTGATGAAACATTTTGATATAAAAAAAAGATTAGTCGCTAATCATGAACATAATGAAGAAAGAAATAAAGAACTTGTTAAGAAATATCTTGAAGAAGGAAAAAATATTGGGTTAGTTAGTGATAGAGGGACACCTGTAATTAGTGATCCAGGATTTGAGATTGCAAAATATGTTATTGAACTTGGATATAATGTAGTACCATTACCTGGTGCTACAGCATTAATACCAGCATTAATTACATCAGGTTTAGATCCAATGCCTTTTACATTTTATGGTTTTTTAAATAGTAAGGAATCAAAAAGAAAAAAAGAAATAGAAGATTTAAAAGAAATAAGACATACAATGATTTTTTACGAAGCGCCTCATAGAATAGAACAAACATTACAAAATATGCTTGAAATTTTTGGTAATAGAAAAATGTGTTTAGCTAGAGAAATAAGCAAACGATATGAAGAAGTTTATCGTGGAACTATTGAGGAAGTAATAAATCAAATTTCTGATATTAAAGGTGAAATTGTTTTCCTTGTTGAAGGTAATAAAGAAGAAAAAAATTATGATGACATTTCAGTTATAGAGCAAGTAAATATGTTAATAGAAGATGGAATGTCACAAATGGATGCAATAAAAAAAGTTGCAAAATTAAGAAAAGTGCCAAAAAGTGAAATTTATAATCAATATCATAAGTAGGTGAAAATATGAAGTTAATAGTGGGATTAGGTAATCCAGGGAAAGAATATGTTAAAACAAGACATAATATTGGGTTTATGGCTATAGATAAATATATTGAAAATAAAAATTTAAATTCAAAAGAAAAATTTGGTGGTATATATTACGAAACTAATATTAATGGTGAAAAAGCAATATTATTAAAACCACAAAAATATATAAATTTATCTGGAGAAGTTATAATCCAATTTGTGAAATTCTTTAAAATAAATATAGATGATGTATTAATAATTCATGATGATTTAGATATGCCTGTTGGTAAAACAAAATTAAGAATGTCTGGCGGTTCTGGAGGTCATAACGGATTAAAAAACATTGAATTATATTTTAAAACTAAAAATTATAAAAGAGTTAAAGTAGGAATATCAAACAACAAAAATATTGATACAAAAAATTATGTGCTTGGTAAATTTAATAATGATGATAACAAGATAATTGAAGAATCATTAAATAAGATTGTTAATATTATTGATGATTTACCAAAATTAACATTTGAAAACCTTATGAATAAATATAACTAGGTATGATACGAAAGTATCATTTTTTTCGTGAAAGGAGATTAATATGTTTAATAATTTATTTAACAATTTTGATGGTGATGTTATTATTGGTCTTAATAATGAAATGAAAGCAATTTATATATCTTCATTATTTAAGCAAAAAAGAAAAAATATAATTGTTGTTACCAATACATTATTTGAAGCTAATAAATTAGCACAAGCTTTAGAAAATTATTGTGATGAAACTGTATTGTTTCCGATGGATGATTTTTTAACAAGTGAAGCTATTGCAATATCACCAGAATTAAAATCAACTAGAATTGAAACATTAATAGGATTATGTGAAAATAAAAAAAATATAATTATTACAAACTTAATGGGGTATTTAAGATTTTTGCCTACCAAAGAAATTGTTCAAAAAAATATTGTTGAACTTGAAATAGGTAATGAGATTAAACTTGAAGAATTAAAAAATAAACTTTTTGATTTAGGTTATGTTAAAGAAACATTTGTTAACAAAACAGGTGAAATTTCAATTCGTGGATATGTTATTGATATTTATCCTATCGGCGAAGAAAATCCAGTTAGAATTGAATTTTGGGGAGACGAAATTGAATCAATTAGATATTTTGATGTAGATACACAAAGAACTAAAGAAAAAATAAGAAAAATCAAAATTAAACCAAATACTGAATTTTTAACATGCAAAAATATTGATACATTTGGGATGAAACAAAGTGAATTAAAAAAAATTGATCAAGTTGTTAATATATCAACTTTTGAGGATAGTATTTGCTTTTTTGATAATTACGATCAATTAGTATCAAGTTATAACATGCTTGTTGAAGAAATGATGACATATAGTATAAGTAATAATAATGATCCTAAATATGAATATATGTTTGATTTTAATAAAATCAAAAATAAAGAAGAAAAATATTTTAATGATTTTGATAATTTATTAATTAACAAACAAGAACAAAGATATAATTGTCAAACAATAAATTCATTTTCAAATGATATTAAAGAAACAAATGAAAGATTAAATAAATTAATAAAAAACTATAAAGTTGTTATTTGTTTAAATGATAGATTTAAATGTAATCACATTATCGAAAAATTAGAAAATAAAAATATTGTTTTAACAAATGAAAATGAATTGTTTGATGATAAAATAAATCTAATTATAAAAAAAATTAATCAAGGATTTATTTATGAAAATTATTATGTTATAAGTGAAAATGAAATTTTCAATAAAAAAGTTGAATATAAATATAAAAATAAATTCAGACTTGGTACTAAAATAAGAGATATTAATAAATTAAATATTGGTGATTATGTTGTTCATTCCGCTCATGGTATAGGAAGATATTGTGGTATTAAATCATTAATAAAAAACGGTTTGAAAAAAGATTATTTACATATTGAATATAAAGATAATGATAAATTATATATTCCTGTTGAAAAAATTGAATTCATAAGTAAATATTCTTCTAGAGAAGGTGTAGAACCTAAATTAAATAAATTAGGTAGTATTGAATGGACTAAAACAAAATTAAAAGCAAAAAAGAGAATAGAAGATATTGCTGGAGAATTATTAAAATTATATGCATTAAGAGAAGCTTCGAAGGGTTTTGCATTCAGTGAAGATTCAAAAGAACAATATGAATTTGAAAAAGAATTCCCATATAATGAAACAAAAGATCAATTAAAAGTTATTGAAGAAATAAAAAAAGATATGGAAAAAGGATGCCCTATGGATAGACTTCTATGTGGTGATGTTGGATATGGAAAAACAGAAGTTGCATTTAGAGCAATATTTAAAGCAATTATGGATAATAAACAAGTAGCAATTTTATGTCCAACAACAATTCTTTCAAGTCAACATTTTAATAATGCATTAGAAAGATTTAAATCATACGCAGTTGAAATTCAATTATTAAATCGCTTTGTTCCAAATAATAAAGTAAAGTCGATTTTAGAAAGATTAGAAAATGGTCGAGTTGATATTTTAATCGGTACACATAGAATTTTAAGTGACGACATAAAATTTAAGGATTTAGGATTATTAGTTATAGATGAAGAACAAAGATTTGGGGTAAAACATAAAGAAAAAATTAAACAACTAAAAAATTCAGTAGATGTTCTAACTTTATCTGCAACTCCAATTCCAAGAACATTACAAATGTCTATGGTTGGAATAAGAAATTTATCATTAATAGAAACACCACCCGTAGATAGATATCCAATACAAACATATGTTTTAGCAGAGAATAATCAAATAATTAAAGATGCTATTTATAAAGAATTATCAAGAAATGGACAATGCTTTATTCTTTTTAACAATATAAAAGATTTAGAAAGTAAAAAAATGGAAATAATGAGGTTAGTTCCAGAAGCCAATATAGTAACTGCACACGGAAAATTAAGTAAAAACGAACTGGAAAGTATCATGACAGAATTTATAGAAAGAAAATATGATGTATTATTATGTACTACTATAATTGAAACAGGAATTGATATACCAAATGCAAATACATTAATTGTTTATGATGCAGATCACTTCGGTCTTTCTCAACTTTATCAATTAAGAGGTAGAGTAGGAAGATCAAATAAAATAGCATATTGTTACTTAATGTATGAAAAAACAAAAATATTATCAGAAGTAGCTGTGAAAAGATTACAAGCAATAAAAGAGTTTACAGAACTCGGAAGTGGTTTTTCAATAGCAATGCGAGATTTATCAATTCGTGGGGCTGGCGATATTTTAGGAAGTGAACAAGCTGGTTTTGTTGATACTATAGGTGTTGAAATGTTTATGAAAATGTTAGAAGATGAAATAGCTAAGTTAAAGGGGATTAAAGTTAAAGAAAGAGAAGATTATAATCCTTTAATCGAAGTTGAAACATCTATTTCAAATGAATTTGTTGAAGATGAAGAAATTAAAATTGAAATCCATAAAATGATTAATAAAATTAACGATTACGAAAGTTTAGAAAAAACTAAAGAAGAATTAGAAGATAGATTTGGTAAACTT
>JAEIGA010002847.1_pt1 | contig 27356 bp, 47 predicted proteins | sample 9270691 | NCBI WGS metagenome assembly JAEIGA01 (sample SAMN17057246, study PRJNA624740) | gut metagenome | biome: biome; isolation source: fecal sample | host: Bos grunniens | place: China: Xizang | collected 2019 | reverse complement strand
GTGCTAAAGGCAATATGCACAAAATAATGATAGGGGGGAGTATAAAACTGTTCAAAATGAAATCACAGAAAAATAACTCTTCCCAATTCATCAAGTTTGTATCTGCGTTTCTTGCCATCGTGTATCTGTGCATGACAATCACGGCACACCAGCTGAAGGTTGTCCCAATTCAGAGAGACAGAAGGATCGTTTATGTTCACAGGATCAAGATGGATCTTGTGATGAACGATCTCTCCGGCTTTATAGATTCCTTTTGATAGACAGATCTCACAGAGATTTGCTTTTGACTTTGCGTAAGCCTTGCGCGTTTCCTTCCAGGCTGTACTTGAATAGAATGTTCTTGCGTATTCTTTCATGTGTCAGAGATCCCCACCGAAGTCTGACAGACTTCCCGCCGCGTGGGAAAGGAGGCGAAACCACACGGCACATCCCATATGTTGATCAGAGTGTCGCCGCCATCCTCCGGCGTGTTCCGTCCAAATGAATGATCGGCGTGTCGGTGCTGGCCGGTTTGAAGGATTTCAATTCCGCATAGCCTCCGTACTCAAGCGTTGCCCCCGTGTTGACGAAGAGTTTGTCGACCAGACGGACGGATTTATTTGCCGCGCTCACACGATAGAACTGTTGCTTCGTGATGGCTGGCAGATGTGTGTGCGAATGAATGTAAACATCGGCGTCACAGATAGAAGCCAGCTGCATGAGCCGGTTGATCTTCGCGCCTTCTGTTCTGCCGCCTCCGTCTCCATGCACACAGTAGATGGAGTATGTAACCTTCTCTCCGTGTCTACCCCTAACGCCCCATTGACCGAAGCTGACAAACACAAGAGAAGATTCCGGCGAATACTTCTCGGCGATCCCCAGCTGCGTAGCCATGACGAGCGTCATGTCGATGCCGTCAGATTTCCATACACGCAGCTCATGATTGCCGGGATTGATGCACAGGATCTTATCTTGCAGGCCGTCAAACAGTTTCACACAATGATGAATCTGATCCATCGGTGATAGTGTCTCTGAGTAGACATCGGACAGGCTTGCGCGGATCGCTGTGTTCATGAGGTCGCCGTTGAGGATGGCGTATGCGTTTGGAGTTGTGCGGAGATAGTCAAGATACTGCATGATCTTCTTGCCGTCTGACCGTTTGTCTCCGTTGTGCCAATCGGCCAGCGCGAGGATCTGCACTTCTTTGTGGTCGCCTAAGTCGGCTTTGATAACCTTCAACAGCATCCCTCCAAAAAGAAAAAGCACAGGATTTCTCCCGTGCTTTTCCATGCTCAACGGTATCACATATGTATTGTTCCATTCAATACCGTCACTTAACAAAACGATCTAAATTTGTAAGCGCGGATTTCCGCAGCCGCATTGTGTGTGTCCATGAGAGGTTGGCAGAGACCGCGACCTGTTCCCATGATAGGAAGTCTACATAGTACAACTTCAGGATCATGCGCTCCCTTGAATCGTCAAGGTGCGAGATCAGGTTGAGGCTCAACATCTTCTGGTCAACCAGATCGTCTATCATTCGATTGATCTGATCTTCCAGCTCCACCAGCTTGTCAAACTTGTGCGGGTCTTTCGTTGATTGAGCGCCGTCCCCGTCATAGTTCTGCGTGATGTGCGTCAGGCGGTCTCTTGTTTCGTCTCGCGTCCTGATCAGGGAGTTGATCTCCCGATCAAGCCAGCGGCCTTTTGATAGTATTTGTTTTGCGGTCATATCTCCTCCTTGAGCCATTTGATCCATTCAGATGCAGTAGCCGGGTAGCTCGACATTGCTGGCTCATCAGATTCTTTCGTATAGCCTTCGTCATACCACGATTTTGATACATCATCGAGCCATACCGCCATCTCCTCCATGCTCATAGCCTTGAGCATTTCATAGCGATTGCGCGGTTTGCGCTCCTCCCCGCTTTGACAGCCGCAAACCTTGACGCACTTGAACAGCTTGCACAAGCGGTCGATATTGTCGTAGTGTTCGCATGACAGGCAGAAAGTGAAGTCCTCAAACATCGGTTGCCTCCTGTCGCAACCAGTCGAGCCACGCTCCTCTATGCTCTGGGACTGGATATTCTTGCTTTTGCGTTACACCGCCGCAATAGTTGGCAACATCCCATTGTACTTCACCAAGAAACTTGTCCAGCTCCTCGTCGCTCATAGCCCGGATGCGGTCGGCGTTGGTTCTTGGCGGCGTCGCTTGCGGACAATAATCGACTGCTTGACATGTCGCTGGGTCTACCTTTCCGTATTGCATGGGGCAAAATATCCCTGTGCAGTTTTTCATCACTCGCCCTCCTCTGCCTTTGGCGGCTGTGGTAGCGGCATCCAATGGGTGACGAAGCCGCTCATATATACAACACTCACGGTGTTTGTGGCTTGCACCCATTTGTTGTCCGTTCTTCGTTTCATAACTTCATAGATATTAGCGCGGCACATACATAGAACGCGCCCACCAATATCCGGTAACCGCTCCGTCACGGGAATCCATCGCTTCCGTAGAATCTCGCTGGCTTCGTTCACGCTCTTTGCAAGGCTCTCGTTTTCGCGGCTCAGTTCTTCAATGGCATCGGCGGCTTGCTTCATTAGCGTGTCAGAACAAGAGCCGTCATGAATCATGTCGCAGGTGTTACAAGGCGCGGCTTCTGTCGCGCAGTTTCTCAGCCGCTTTACCAGTTCTTCAAAACTCATCGTCTGCCTCCTTCCCGGTGCGGAATACCGCACCGAAGATGTAACCTAAGATAAACGATGCTATGATGATACCTAACATTGTTCCTCCTTTTCGATTTTCGCTATGGCCGCAAAGAATGGGTAAAACTGTTGCGGCACTACGGCGTTTCCTAAACATTTAAGTCTGTCCACCCGATTGGGTACCCCATCAACCACTCGACCCACGCTGGGTTCGTCAGGCCAATTTTCCCACGGGGAGTGACTTCCACAAGTTCGCAGAGCTGGCCGCGGTACCCCGCTCTCTCTCTCTCTCTCTACTTGAACAACTTGTGAATACGCACGGTTCACAGCTGCCCCCTTGTAGTCTGAAGATCTCGGTGTCGGGATCAGCTCCGTAAACTTTTGTTCGTAACCCATCAGCCATTCCAAGAGCTGCGGATTCGTCTTGCCGCCGTTCCCAGCCGCGAGACTCTTGCGCTCCTCCTCCGTGATCAGGTGTTTCTCTGCCATCTTGCGGAGCGTTTCCATCGCTCCAGAGCAGCCGCCCAGAACAGCCGTTGTCTTTGGAGTAGGCCAAAATAGCGACCCTGTATCTTCTGTGTGGGGCATCGATACCGCAAGCTGGAACAATAAACGCCTGTGTGGAGTAGCCGATGTTTTCCAAGTCAGCAAGCACCGTGTCGAGTGCCAGATTGACGATTCCAGGCACATTCTCACCAAGCACCCAAGCTGGCTGAAGTTCGCGTATAACTCTGAGCATTTCAGGCCAGAGGTAACGGTCATCTTCTTCGCCTCTGCGCTCCCCGGCAACGGAAAACGGCTGGCAAGGGAATCCTCCTGAAATAATGTCAACTGTTCGTAGTCCTGTCCGTTCATAAAAGCTCTCTTTCGTGAGTGTTCGTATGTCCCTCCAACGCGGCACATCTGGCCAATGCTTTTCAAGCACTTTTGTTGGGAAGTCTGCCCATTCGCATTGGCCGACAGTTTCAAAGCCAGCCGCTTCAGCCGCCAGATCCAGACCGCCAATGCCAGAGAAAAGGGACAGGTGCGTTAGTCTACGCTCCATATTCTTTACGCAGTAAACGCCATATGTACTCAGCATGGCCGAGGCATAGGACATCAGCATAAGACGAGTGGAAGAACAGCTCGATTTCGCGCAGACGGCCTTGAATAACAGGCCTATCGTACCGGCTCGACCGCGCAAGGCTCTTTCTCAAGGTGCGGTAGTCATCGACAGCTGTCTTGATAACGGCAAATGCGAGATCGTAATAGGGACTATCACTTCCGCGCCTGTTGTAGTGAGAAGATGAAAAAGCAGATTCAAGAATCCCCATGCTGTGCCTCTATCATTCGGCGAAGTCTGACGATCTCAGCCTGGTCTTGGAAGTGCATCTGCTTGTACTCCTCAATCGTCAGCTTCATGTTATGCAAAACCTTCTCGACCTCTTCAAAGGTGGTCTTGCCGGTTTCGATCAGTTCTTTAAGCATATTGCCTCCTTCAAACAATAATGTTGTATTCTGTGTCGAGCATCCTGATCAGGTCGGGGACAGAGACCCGTTTCTCCTTGATCTCTTCGCTCAACTTCGATACTTCGCGCCAGACATCCGGGATGTAATCGGCGCCGCCAAATTTGTCGCACAGGACGGTGAGAAAAATCGCGGAAGTCATTCTCACCGCATCGTTGACCGCCTTTGCCTCGGCGCGGCGTACATCTGCCTGTGATGCCGGTCTCTTCCTCGGATTCGTTTTCATGTCTCGCGGATCAGGATCTTGTAGCGGTCATAAAACCACTTCTTCTTGATCTGATAGGCATCCGTGCGGAATCCCTTGCAATCCTCGACAATGACTTTGCCGTTTTCCTTGTAGACGAAATCGGCCACATAGGTCACGCCGCGAAACAGCGCCTTGCCGTCCTCGTCATAAGGCGTATCGCAGAGCGGGAAACGCACCTGACGATGCAGATTCGTGATCTTCCCGGCTCGTTCCAGCATCTGAAGGTCACGCCATCGAGCATACTCGCGCTTGCTGTCGAAAGTCACACCGTCAACCGTGACCTTCTTCGCGTGGTATTTGTTAAACATAATTCCTCCCAAAGATCAGACGAAAATCGTCATGATCCCATCCGTAATAGTTCTCTGCCGTCTCCTGTCCCATAGCCTTGAGGTATCGGTCGAGCGATCCGTCCGTTTGATGTACTTCGGCGTGACAGCACGGGCAGAGGTTGATCCATAAGCCGAATTGCTTTGACTTCTTCCTGTTCGCACCGTGGAATATCTCATGGCGTTGGAGCGGGAGATACTTGCCGCAGACGAAACAGGAGCCGTCCTGTTGATAGATGATTGACGGTGCATAGCCGTTGCGGTCAAGCACTTGACCATACTCGTTTTTCATATCGTGTCTCCGAAGTCATAGTCAGCTGCCGTGCCCGTTCCGTAACCCGTGCAAGCTGCCGGTGCGTTTCTGCTCGGCTCCGGGCGTTTCTCCGTCCAGCCACGATTGCGGAGCCATTTCTCCGCATTTGGCATATACCGGCCTTTGGCTTCGGCTTGCCATTTCACCGCATCGAGAATAGTCTGAGGATCAACGCCGCTTTGGATCACACCGAGGTATTCAAAGCAAGCCTGTTTAATGTCTCCGCTCTTGCGAGGATAAGCAGACCAGAACGCTTCAAAGCCGTCATCTTTCTCTTGCTCTATCTCTATCTCTTTCTCTTTCTCTTTCTCTCCGTAACGGTCGCGTAACGCTGGTGTAACAATGTTACGCTCCCGCATTTCACGCATCCGCTGTGCAGCCGCAGTTTCAGACCCGGAATTTTCCACGGCGTAGGGGAGAAAGAATGAGATATCGTCAGAGGTTTCGATAAGACCGCAAGACAGGAGATACTGAAGGGTGATGCGAACATTGTCCGGGGATTCGTCCAGATCGAGCGCCAGCTCGTCAGCGAAGTTATCTTCTAAGCCCGACCACTTCAGCATCCCGTCTGTCTTGAGAGCCTTCAGCTGCATTTTGAGATAGATGATGGTGTAGGTATCGCCACCGGCCAGCTTGCGGAGTTTCTTGATCCGCTTCGATGTAAAGAAATCGTCCTTCAGCTTCAGCCAAAAGTAGCGTTTACCGCTCATCCCGTTTCGCCTCTCCGAAATAGATTCTGTCGGCGACCACTTCATAGGCCGTGTGTTTGCCACCGTCACGATCCTCCCATTTGCGGGTCTGAAGTCTGCCGGTGATGAGCGCCATCTGACCCTTGCGGAAGTATTTGTTGACGAAATCGGCGGTCGCGTTCCACGCCACGATGTCAATGAAGTCACAGGGGCCTTCGCGGTCGCGGTCAACAGCCAGGGTGAAGTTGCAGACGGATTTCTGCGATTCGGTGTAACGCAGCTCCGGGTCTCGCGTTAACCGGCCTTGGATTGTGATTGTGTTAAGCATTGTTGCCTCCTATCATAGAATTGAGTTTTTCGGGGGATAGTGTCTCGATGCCAAGGATCTTGCAGCTCTGGACGAGCGAATCAATCAATGCGCTCATCTGTTTGGTGTCATAGGTCGAAGATCCGTAGTACAAAGTCACATTCGTGCATCCGTCCAGTTTGGAAGGAAAGATGTAACTGCACCAGCCGAGACCGTGAGATTCCCATGCCTTGATCAGCTTGTCCACAGCCTGATTGCGAACACAGACCGTTTCAGATACGCCGCCGATAGTCTGAATGTGGTCGCGGTAGACCTCGGCCTTCGTCAAGCGCATCCTGTCTGCGATCTTGTCTATCAAGACCCATGCGTAGGCATTGGCATCAAGAGATCTCTTCGGGCGATACTTCTTGACCGTGACCTCGATCTCCTGATCACGGAGCCGGTCATACTCTGCCCGGAAGTCAGCGCCCAACTCTAAAGTCAGACGCTGCTTGCCGTTCAGACTTCGGCTGAAGTCAACGATTCGCGCTTGCATTTTTCTGACAATCGCGGCACAGAGGCCGTTTGTAATACTTCACAGAATAGTCATGCGTTCTGACATCGATCTCTCGACCGCAATCAGCACACACCGTCTGGAAGTCTCCGTCAGGGGATGCAAACGGTTTGAGCGGTTTCTCTGGAGGCGGCGAATCGAGAAATCGCTTCGGCTGCACATCATGAGATTCGGCGTCAGGGTCTTGCATTTCCTCGGTCGGGATGCAAAAGACCTGAAACATGGCGTATTTCATCGCCACGGCCATCGCCTTGTTGCTGGCCTTGTCGCCGCTGTCCATGCCCTCACCGATTACGGTGGCGCTCACGCTGGAGCCGTCTGAGGCATAGAAGGTGTAGCGGATCTTCAGCACCGAATAGATCAGGTTGCCGCCTTGCTTGGTCTGCCGCTCTTCTCGCGTGGCCTCAATCACTTCGGGGACAAGGAAGATCCCGCGCTCGGCCATAAGCGGCTGGAAAGTGTTCATGACATCATCAATGCCACGATACTGAAAGCCCTGTTGCGTGTTGCGTTTGCTTTTCGTGACCGCGCATCCTTCTTTCATGATGTCTGCGATAGCTTCATAGATGTTCATTTGTTCTCCTTTGCTTCATCACTAAAAATCAAAGGGCAATAGCGCCCGACAGTATAACGAGTGTCAATGATGTATTCTCCTGTCCGTCTGCATTGGTTTCTGGAGTAGGTCTCCAACAAGGGGCAATACTGACAGGCGACATGATCAGGCTCAAAGAAGATGGAGACTTTTGCCTCAACATACTCAATCATCGGGCACCTCGTTCATCCGCTGGTACCCAGCCGCCCAATCTTCAAGGCACTCGGTGCAGACGGTCAGCCCGTCCGGCATTTCGTAGAAGTCGCCAGTAATCGGCTCATGGCAGATGTCGCACTCAAACATTGAGCGTGTACCTCGCATATCGCACTTTGTCACCGTATCGGTTTGTGCCGGTCTCCGGCGTGGAGACGATAGGCAAACCCATGTGACGGAGATCTCTGATCCTCCCGGCCAGGTCGATGATTCCGAGATCCATGACCGCATCAAGCGCGGTGATCGAGCCGTGGGCTTTGATGTAACCCAAAACAAGTTCCCATTGACTCATCACACTTTCGCCTCCTTGCAAATCCACGCGAGAAACGCAAAGACGAGGATCGTCAAGACCGCCAAGCTGACGGCCTCATTGCCGAGCAGAAGGAACAGGGAAATCACAGCGATCTTTTTCATTTCCACTCCTCCATGCGCTCGATGTAGGCCTCGCACTCGGCAAGGCTCTCGCTCACGAAAAGCGGCTGGAGCTGATCATAGCGGATCACGCTCTTGGAGCCGTAGACTTCCCAGCGCGGGAAAAAGGGGTTGAATTTGATCGCAAACTTTGTTACAATGGTTTTCATGAAAACCTCCTTGTTTTCGCCGCCGCTCCCGCTCCACCGGGACGGCGGTTTTTTTATTCCCCCATGAAGCGGAGGAATCCTTTTCTGTTGACCTTCACCCTTGAGCAGAGAACAACAACAGGGAATCCAAGCTTTGACGGATCATCCTGTGCTTGCGCTCTGATCGAGGAAGGGTCACACTCCAAGACTTCCGCGATGTCTGCCGGTGTCAGCCATGTCGCATCGCTCTTGCGGATCTCGTTTAGGGTCATTTGCCCACCTCCAGTAGATAGTCAACGGAGCAGCTGAAGAGGTTGGCCATTTTTTCAAGTGCGCTGCGAGGGATCTTTCCGCGCTTTTCCCAGTTGTAGATGGTCTTTCTCGTCACGCCAAGCTCTGCCGCCATCGCCTCGGCGGACATCTTGCGCTTTGCTCGTTCTGCCGCGATGTTTGGATAGAACACTTTTTCACCTCCATTATCCGTTTTATTGGACACGGACTTTGCTATCTTGAAGTTGTGCGAAGGGAGTGTAGTCCGTTTCCGTTTCTGTGTAACAGTATAACACAAAGCGTGTAATATTCAAGAGGAAAACGCACAATCCGTGTAACAAGATTTCACGCATTGTAACCATGTTTTTTGTGGAAATGTTCTAAAGCTGTGCAATTTGTTGTTGCTTTTTGTTACAGAGTGTGTAATAATAAGCACAAAGGAGGTGAAAATATGAACAGGCTTGCACAGCTAAGTGAAGAGCATGGTTTCAAAAGCGACAGAGAGGCGGCAAAAACAATCGGGTTTGCTTACTCGACATACCGCAGCTATGTCCGCGAAGAGCGCGAAATGAACTCTGAAATTCTCCTCAGATTTGCTGATTTTTACGGTGTCTCTGTTGACTACATCCTTTGCCGGTCAGACGAGCGGCAGCAGAAAGAAGAAGTGGACGAAATCACGCAGCTTCGAGAAATGATGCGTGATCGCCCTGAACTGCCGTTCTTGATGAACTTAGCAAAAAACGCCAAAGCTTCAGACATACTGCAAGCTTCGGCGTTGTTGCAACGGCTCAAGGAGGAAAGCGAAGGTTAAATGACCATAATTGAAGATGCTGACTACTTCATCCGTGTGGTAGATTTGCCGCCCAGGGTCGGTGGATTGGTGTCTCCAAATCCAGACGGCACATATAATCTCTATCTGGATTGCAAGCGTGACAAGTTGTCACAGATTGACGATTATATCCATGAATACGAACACATAGACAACGATGACTTTTATAACGGAAAGCCAATCGATGCCATTGAAAAATAAGGAGGAATTATCGTGGCACTTTTCAATTCTGCAAGCAAAGAGGACAAGAAGGCCGCAAAGGTCGAGGCCCTTCTTGAGAAGTACAATCTGCAAGACCTGTCTGATCCGCGAGACATCGAGAGCGTGAGAAACATCGCAAATGACCTCATGGGCAACAAACTCATCGAACTCGGAACGGCTCTCTCTGGTAGTGGGGAAGATGTCGCCAAGTTGACCTATCTCCACGCGCTGGTCGAGCAGAACTGGATCATCATCCGCAAACTTGACCAGCTGACAAAATGATTTGTCGTTATTGCCGCCAGACCGCGCCAGATGCCCCGTACTGTTGTTTTTGCGGTAAACCTCAAGAGATACGCCGTCAAACCCGAAAGCGCGGCAACGGTCAAGGTAGCGCGAGGAAACGGGGAAAAACATGGACAGGAATCCGACCGGGGTATCAGTTCACGGACGATAACGGTCTGCATCGGGTCAGACCGACAAAGGGAGGATTTGATACAAAAAAAGAGGCTCTTGAGTGGGCCAGCTCTACGGTCGATGTTCAAGACGGATCTCCGAAGCTGATAGATCTCTGGACGCAGTACAAGGAGAACGATTTGCCAAAGCTGTCTGCAAACAGGCAGACGGCATACAAGATCGCCCGGAACAAACTGGAGCCGCTCATGGCTCGACAGATCCACACGCTTCGCCTGGACGAGATTCAAGGCACGATCAATGCCGCCTGTCCTTCGTTCTACACCGCCCGTGATTGCAAAACCGTTCTCAAGGCGCTCTACAAAAAAGCCATGTCAGATAACGGCTCGTTGGTGGTCAAGAATGTCGCTGATTTTATCGTGCTGCCGAAGTCAGAGGAGGCCGAGGCCACGCCATTCACCGAGGACGAGCTGAAAAAGATGTGGGCGCTCTTTGACAAGGGAGATTATTTTGTCGGCTATATCCTGTTGATGTGTTACACAGGGATGATGCCGATAGAGCTTCTAAACTGTTCTAAAGAGTTTGTAGATGCTGAAAAGTGCGAAATAACAGGATGCGGGGCAAAAACAAAAAGCCGCAAGAAAGCGGTGATTGTTTATCCCGAAATCTTGCGGCCTGTTATGGAGATTTTGTTGAAGTCGAAGGGTGACAAACTGATCAACATCAACAAAGACAACTTCTATATTGAATATTATGATTGCCTTGCCCGTGCCGGAATCGAAAAGAAAGTTCCTTATTCCTGTCGGCACACCTACGGCACCGAGGCTGTGAAGCTGGGCGTACACCCGGCTGTGGTGCAGAAAATGCTCCGTCACAGCACTCAAAAGACGCAAGAGAGATACACGCATCTTGCGGAAGAGGAAGTCCACGAAGCGGCTAAGTTATTTTCGCGTGGTGTACAAGTGGTGTACAAAGAGGGCTAAAACCCGCATAAACACTCACTTTTTGCCTCCCCTGCTAAGGGAGTAGGCGGCTTAAAAACCGCGCATGGGTTCAAATCCCATCTTCTGCGCCAAAAGTCCCCCAAATCGTGTTTTTACACGAAATGGGGGACTTTTTCATGCTTTTTGTTCAATTTTCGCTTTGCTCGTCTGAGACCGAAAAATGCTCAAAAATGAGATAAAAAGAGTTGCGTGGTGTACACGGTGGTGTACAAGTTGAGGGGACTCCCCACGCCGGGGAGTAGTCAATTCAGCCTCTCGTTGATGATGTTCCAGGCGGCACAGATCGCGGCAGACAGAGCCGCAGCGACAACAGGCGCGAGGATCTTCCACATCGCCGGGAGGTCGGCGGGAAATCCGTTATTCAGCATCACGCAGATCTCCGGGATCAGGACGCCGAAAAAGCTCTGGACAAAAGTTTTGATGGTACGGATCAACCAATCGGGCATAATCAAGCACTCTCCTTCAAGTTTTTGATTTCGACCGCCATTTCGGCGATGTCGATCTGGATCTGGCCGATTTTCTCGGCATAGTTGTTGTGGGTGTCGAGACGGCGCTCCACGCCCTTCAGCCGCTCGTCAAGACGAGCCTCGCGTTCATGAGAAATCGCCCATTGTCCCAGCACGGAACACAGGCCGGTGATGATTGCGACCACCACCGCGACAGCAGATGCACTCAAAGTCCCTCACCTCACTCCAAGCAAACTATACCATGTGTTCAGACCGCAGATGCCGTCCACGGTCAGGCCGTTCTTCTCTTGGTATTCTTTGACGGCAGCTTCGGTGCAGTTGCCGAAGTCTCCGTCAGCTCCCCACCAGCCGCATGGAATACCGCGACCGATGAGAAGGATCTGAAGCGCACGGACGGCTTCGCCCTTGTCGCCCCTCTGCAAAGTCGGCAATTTACCGGGTGCAGATTCTTCTTTTTCGTCACCCATAAAGCGGAGAACTGCGTCCCACGGGTAATTGTAATAACCGCCGACATAGATCTCTCTGCCCTGATCTCCGCTCTTGCCGCCGGTAGTGGTGCCTTTTTCGTTGATGCTGGCCTTCACCACTTTGTTTGAGCCTATGTATAGCTCCGTATGATTTGCCTTGTTCAACAGGACATCGCCCTTTTTGAGACCGGCTCCCGTTGCCAACTTTACCTCGTTGGTGACATCTTTGAAACCGCAGTTGAGGAAGGCAAAATACATATTCCCTGTGTAGGATGCACCAGCGGTCTTAACCGGCACTCCGGCCTCTTGCCACGCCGTGATGACAAAGGAGCTGCAATCGTAATTCGGCCCCCAGCGGTTGGCCTGATCATAGCCGTGAGCGGAATCTTCTGCTATGCCCAGCGCCCACGCAACGGCGCGGTTGATAGTTTCCTGTCGAGTCATTTTTCGACCTTCGGCGGCTCAACAGGTTTCGGAGGCTCAATCGGTTGAGGCGTGACCGGGGTAAGCGGCTCCGGCTTGACCTTTTCAACCTTGCCAAAGCGGATGATCGGGATGTTCTTGATCTTGTCCTTGAGATTGGTAAAAATGTTCAGTTTGGGCATTTGTTATACCTCCTATAATGACATCGTGGCGAACAGAGGGATGTGGTCGATAACATCAACAATGCTATCGTCTGTCTTGGTGGTGTCCGTGCCGACCGAGGTGATAGTGATCGCGCTCGATACGATGATGTTGTCGAGAGCAGAGCCAACATTCGCCCAATCCGTGCCGTTGCAATAGGTCTTGAAAATGCCAAAAGCGCCTCCGTTTGCAAGGGAGCATCCGCAGTTGATAAACTGGTCATATATCGCGTGGTTCAACTCGGTGAACGGATCGTGCAAACCGTTGTTGATGTCTCCGCAAATGATAAACGGATCTGCCAGCGTCTTAACATAGTTGCACAGTTCTGTCGCTTCTGTTACGCGGATATCGGAATCAGACGGGTGTAGATGCGTGACGATAACATGAACGGGATTGCTGTCAATGGTGATAACGGCATCGTCATAGTATCGCGTGGTTTCGCCTGAGAAGTAATGCTGGGTGTAGCTGCTTATCGGGTATTTTGAGCAAATCGCGTGACCAGCATATTTTGTGCTTCCGTCTCGCGTCTCGATGTACTGATAATACTGAGATAACAGGGACGCGGCGGTGCGGCCTGACGCGGAAAAGGTAGTCCAAAACTCATTGATGCACAGAATGTCGGCGTTTATCCTGTCGATCATTCCGTTTTGCAATGCGTAGTATGCGTTGTCGAGGCTGGCTGGTACGTTTTCGCCCGTGCCAATGTACCAGCCTCCGACATTGTAAGTGCATACTTTAAGACCTCGCTGGAAAACCGAATCCCCGCTGACATCATATGCAGACAGGACGCTTTTACCGTTTACATTTGCAATGTCATACAGTTGATTCCCGGCATTGTTATAAACCGCCATTAGAGATACCTCACGCCGTTGACCCACAAGCGGTACTTGAAAGTAATAGAGCAAGCGCTGGACATGGTGTCACGGAACTGTAACGATACACTACTCAAATTCCGTTCCTCCGCCTGGTCATTGGTGTACTCAGCAAGAGCCGCCGTTCCGCTGCTATTTGCGGGAAGTATATAAGCGGTATTGAATGAGTTTCCTGCACTCGACTCCATTCTGGAAAACTTGAAATCAAATTGGTGAGAGGCACTAGTCGGGTTACTGTATACCATGTCGATGAGCTGTGCTTTGACCACCGCGTCCTGCGGAATAGTAAACCAAAGGGTGCTTGCCTTTGTGGCCGAGAACGTTGACGCATCGGGGTAGAGATAGGCAGCGCCAGAATAAGTACCGGAATAAGTATAAACGCCGTTTTCCTTCTTGACTTTCGCCGTCTTACCGGAAACAGTAAGCGATTTCTCCGCAAAGTCGGGGATGGTATACAAGGGCGCGGTCACGGTCACGCTGAATGTCGTAGTCTCGCTCATATAGGAAACCGTGATGCTCTGTGTGCCAGCGGTTGAGAGAGAGCCGCTGAGAGTATAGTCGGCTGCCGGGATGACTTCGCTCGTTCCTCCATCGTAATAGGCCGTAACAACGAGGTCTGCGGTCAGGATGTCAAGCGGATCGTCCGTGTAAACATCCCCGCTCTGCGTGTACACAGCGGTGATGTGGTCGAGCGGATAGAGCGCCAGCATAAGGTCTTGATAATACTGTGCTCCTTGACCGTCAATGTACGCGACCTTAGACGCAAGTTGCAGAAGGGCGGTTTTAATTTCGGGAGTTAAACCGCTGCCGCCGCTTTGAGCCGCTTCGTTGATTGCCGCCACAACGGTGGACTTGTCCGTGGTGACGAGATCTGCAAGATCGCCAATGCGTCCATCACGGACATCGTAAGTATTGTTGCCTATAGTGAGGGTTTTCATTTCAGGGTTAGGCATTTGAGGCCACCTCCAGAGTTAATGTCACATTTCCGGCTCCGTCATCGGTTGCCTTGATGTCAATGCCGGTGAACACAGCCGCAGATTGCGCGGCCTGTTCTGCGTAGAATTGAGCATCAGCTGCATACCCGCCAGCGACATCGGCATAATCAGACGCATCAAGCGAATAGCCTTGAGCATTGTCAGCCGCATCTTCGGCGGCTTCTTTTGCGGTCTGGAGCGCGGCAATCGTCTGTGTAATGACATCCTGCTGGACGGGTGTCGGCTGGTTTTCGGTCGGCTCCGCTCTTTCCATCACGGGAATCTCGATATAGTAGACGGTTTCTCCGTCATCCTCCCCCGTGTGAAGGAAAATCCAAGCATAGATATTCGCGCCGGATGTCAGGTACATATCCGGGATCGTCACAACATTGTCCGTTGCGATCTGCGTGGTGGATTCGCCCTGAAACTCGTTTGCAAACTGCACTTCAAAAGTATCAGGGAGGTCGAATCCTTCAAAGACAAGCTCCTGACCGTAATCGTATTGGTAAAGCGGCGCTGTCTTTGAGCCGCCGCAAGGGTTATAAACTGCAACAACTTGATTCATTTTTACACCCCGAAAATTGTAACATTCCCATTGCCGTCATCTGTTGAGGAGATTTCGGCAGGCGGCAGCTGGTTAATGACCCGGTTTACAATGTTTTGGATGGAGATCGCGCCCTGATTGATGTTATTTGTGTCGGTTGTGATTGCGACAAAGCGCTTGTTGATGTCGCCCACTTCGACCTGATCATAGCGTTCCGCGAGGACATTATAAACAACCTTGACGATTTTCGCGTTTTCCGAAACGATCCCCATGTCGGGGAAGTAGATGGAAACCGTATCGCACAAGCTGACCCGCTGGATCTCCGCGTAATCCTCATATTCAGGCGTTTGCCACAGCGCGACAAAATCAACCTTGATGTTGTCCGTGCCGAGCCAGGGCTGTTTGTTGTCGAGCCATGCAACGGCGGCGGCGCGGAGATCTGCCTCGGTCGGCTCTTCCTCAAACTGATCGCTCATGTCCAGCGCGACCGGCACAATGGGATTGATGACCGTGGTCGGCGTGACGATGACCTCCGGGAGCATGACGGTGTTTGTGCCGTCCGTCCAAAACGGGGCCAGCGCCGAATAGGTCTCGGATTTATCCCTCACTCGCGTGATCGCGGTCATGTTCTTTGCGTACCGCACGGTCACGCCGGTCGCAGATCCGCGATTTTGAAGCATGGAAACGGCAAACTTGTCAAACTTGAAGTCAGATTTCCCGTAGACATCCAACAGAGATCCTTTTTCGCCGAGAAGCGTGGATCTCGCGCCTCTCAGCGTGTCAAGGGTGTATTGGGAAGAAACAACTTTGTCGGTTGAGAATGTAAAATCATTCTGATTTACAGAATGTGTTTTCACACCGGCGATTGCCGCCGCACAGCTGTCTGCGGTGAACGGTTCGACAATGATGTTATTGAGCCGATAGGAAATGTGGTGTGCGTTTACCGTCACCACACCGTCTATCGGCTCGGAAATCTTGTAGATGTCAAACGGCTGAATGTCATGGTTATCATCGTGTATCACGCCAATGATGCCCATGTTCATCAGATCGTTGAAATACTTCCCGGTCATGGGATATTGCAGTTCCAGCTCATAGATGCCGTTTCGCTCTTCGGTTACTACACAGGAAATGCAATCGACCAGGCGCCCGATTCCGTTTGAGGTGAAAGCGGTTTCGTTTGCGGAAAAAAGAATAGGTGTCAAAGCCTCCACCACCTCGGAACGATTTCGACATGGATCAGGCCACCGGCCTGTGTGCTGGTGAATGTGTTATTCCCCGGATGCAAGACAGGGAAATCGTAGGTCGAGAATGTTACATTCTGATTTCTGTTCGTGCCGCCCTCATAACAATCCATCAATTCACAATCGATGTCCGTGTATGTACCGGGGCTGTTGACGGTGATCGTTATGCCGTCAATGAGAAGCGTTCCGTTGCCGTAAAACCGAATGATCGGCCTCGCGTCAAATTCTGTCGGATTTGTCAGCGCCGCCGCGGCAAAGGTGCGGATGATCATGGGAGCATTTGCCGAGATGTTGACCCAGCTTGCGGGATATTCCGGCGTGAAAGCGCCCTGTGAAATGGAAACGGGCGTATTGTATTCGGCGGCAAAGTAGATCTCGTTTGAATCAATAAGCTGGTTGATATAGTCCACCGCGTCAGAATAAGCGTAACCTGTCCAGATCAGCAAATCCCCGTTGCTTTTGATTTCAAATGTGTTTTCTTCGACCTGGCCGACATAAGCGGGAGTAAACTCGGAATGAGGATAAAAATGGGAACTGATAGCGTTCGCATAATCAATCCCGGACCAGAAACTCTTGTAAAGGAGAGCGCCGGTGCCGATATCCTCAAGCCAGCCGAGACCGCCCGGTTCGGTGAGTTTTTTTGCTCCCCATGTTTTACTGAAGCTGCCTGTCAAGAGATCCCCGCTGCCAGCCGCGATTGCCGGGTCGGTGGTGAAGGTGTATTGCTTCACCATTTCTCCGTCAAAGCGGATAGAGAGGTCTGACCAGCGTTTGATCTGGCGCGGATTCGTGGGAGTAGGTTGCCCGGAGCCTTCCTGAGTCAAGTCAAAACGAACATGAAAATAGTTCGTAATGCTCGGCCCATAGGCATAGATTTCTTCTCCGCGCAGCGTTATCTTGTCAGATTCAAATGTGACGGATTGCTCCCCGCTCTTCAAATAACGCTGGGGCTTGCAGTTGAAAGTGATCGTGAAGCTGCCAGCGTCATTTTTCGATGTGATTGTAGGCTCAAAAGGGCCGACATAGGAGGCCACTCTGAATTCATCCGGGTGATAGGAATCTTCCAGTTTGGCATAGCCGGGAACAGAAAGCAGAAACGAGCGAAACGCGGCGATGTTCTTGTCGAAGTCCCGGCAGATAAACGCCTCATAAGAAACATTGATGTTTTCAAACCGGTTGTCATAGCCGATAAGCGCACCGTTTCTTCCGGGGATGTTGTAAAAAGTGTATGCTTTTTGCGGCGCGGAGAACGTACCCTGACCAGAGATGTAAACGCCAAATTCGCGTGAATCTCTGCCGTTGAAGATGAGATAATTACGCATAGGCCAAACTCCTCTGCTTCTGAAGCGCCACAAAACGATCCTGAATCTGATCGGCCAGCTGGTTTACATCCATGCCCTCAACGGGATAAACATTTATGACAACATTGCTTTCGGACGCGCCGACCAGCTCACGCAGTTTGTTGAGACCCATCACGATTTCCGCGCCGTGGCCGTCACCAAATCCCTTCATGCCAGCCGCAGTCTGCATGACGGTCGGCTCCGTAAACATGACGGGATTCTGATATGCTTTTTTGTACCAATCAATGGAGATAGACGGGAGTTTGCCCTTGCCGCCGAGGCCATACGGGGCAACGCCACCGAAAACCTTGAAGTGCGGCAGCTTAATCTTTGGGAATTCCCAATTGAAGTTAAACGCCTCTTTGATGCGGTCGATCATGTTTGAAATGTGGGTCTTGACATCCGTGAATTTGGTTTTCAGGCCATCAATATAGCCTTTAATTGTTGCGACCTTTGAGGAAATCCCACTTTTCAAGCCGTCCCAAGTATTCAACACGCCACTTTTCAGACTATCGACCGCGCCTGTGACAGTTGACTTCATGTTATCCCATGCGCTGGTAACGGATGTCTTGATGTTATTGACGGTGCCGGAAACGGCAGACTTCACGCTGTTCCAGATGCTTGTTACCGTATCTTTGAACGAGTTCAGTTTGCCGCCGGTGAGGTTGTTGATCAGGTCGAAACCAGTTGTCCAGTATTCCTTGACCGCCGTGATCGTTGCGGATGCGGCTCCCTTGATGCCGCCGCCAGCGTCATCGAAGGACTTCTTGATCGCCTCAATCTTGTCGGTGGCGGTCTTTTTGACAGCATCCCACGCGGTAGCGGTCACGGACTTTACATTGTTCCACGCGGTTGAAACGGAGGTCTTAATGCTGTTCGCGGTGTTCGTGACCTTCGTTTTCATGTTGTCCCACGCATTGGAAACGCTGGTCTTGATGTTGTTGACCGTGTTCACAACGCTGGTCTTGATGTTGTTCCAAGTCTTGGTCAAGCTGTCCTTGAGTTTACCGGCCCATTCCTTGATCTTGTCCCAATTCTTATAAAGCGTGACGCCGATGGCAACGAGCGCCGCGATAGCGCCGATAACAATGAGGACAACAGGATTCATCCCGCTCAAGACGTTGACAACTTTACCCACCGCTTGTGTCATCGTTCCGATGGTTTTTATAACCTTGCCAGCGCCTGTGATAAGCGGAGCAAGAACGGCGACCACACCCGTGATCTTGAGGATTACATCGGCCTGTTCCGGGGACAAGTTCTTAAGCTTCTCGGTAACTTTGCCTATGCCATCGGCCAACTTTTCAACAAGCGGAGCAAGATTTTGAGCAACGGTCGCGCCGAGCTGACCGAAAGCGCCGGACAGCTGCGCTTTCGTCTGGTCGAGCGTGTCATTGGTCTCGTTCAGCGCATTGATCGTGTCGTTTGACAGAATGAGGCCAAGATCTGCCGCCTCCTGACCATACGCCTGGAGCGCCGCCCCACCGTCATCAATGATTCCGGCAAGGGAATCCGCAGACTTGCCAAACAGATCCATTGCCAGCTGATCACGCTCGGTCTCGTTGCTGATCTGCGACAAAGCGACAAGCGTCTCGTTGAAAACATCGGTCGCGCTCCGCATGGAGCCGTCTGCATTGGTGACGGCAATGCCGAGTTTTTCCCATGTTTCCCCGTGGCCGGTCATGCTCTTCTTCAGTTTCGTGACCGCGCCGGTCATGTCAGAGAAGGAGACATCGACCAGATCGGACGCATACTGCATCTTCTGAAGGTCATCGGTGGAAATGCCGGTCTGCTTTGAAAGGGTGTTCAGCTCATCGGCAGATTTGACGGAGTTATATCCGATACCGACAAGGCCAGCAACGAGACCAGCGGCGGCGGTAGACATGGGCTGGAGTTTTTTCCCGGCCTCTTCGACCTTGCCGCCAAACTCCTCCATCTTCGCACCAGCTGCCTGAATCTGTTGACCGGCAACGGAGCCGAAGTCTTTGTATTCTTTTTTAAGGGATTCAAGGCGCTGCTCCGTGTCGATGATCTCGCGCTGAATCGCGTCCCATTGTTCGGGGGAAACGGAATCTTTGGAGACCTTCTTCAGTTCGTCCAGGCGGTCACTTGTTGCCTTGATTGCGTCCTGAAGCGCCTTCTGTTTCTGCCGAAGCAGCTCCGTGTTGGTCGGGTCAAGCTTCAACAGTTTGTTGACATCCTTCAGCGTGTTTTGCGTGGTCTTGAGCTGGGAGTCAACAGCTTTAAGGGATTGCTGGAGTGACGAAGTGTCGCCTCCAATGTCTATGGTTATGCCTTTGATGCGAGAGGCCATATTTTCACCTCAGAATCTATCGAAATCGTCCTGCGAGGCAAGCTGACGATATTCGCAGTTGTCATTGCCTGATTCGATAAATAAATCAACAACCTCCCCATACTCCAGATCGTCCAGATCGGCGATTGATAATCCGAGCTGGATGACCCGGAGTATGTATAGGGAAGTGTTCCACTCACGGTCTATGCGTCTGCTCTTTTTTTTTCGGTGGAGCTGGTGGCCTTCTGGCTTTCGTAGACATTCACGATGTCAGGCAAGGCCGCCATCAGATCTGCGCGGTAAAATCCGTCAAGCCAATCAAGGTAGTTGTCCTCGTTCAGCTTGAGCATTTCCTTCCGATCGCGCTTCTCTGCGAACATAGCCATGACAAAGCCCATCCGATAGGCAAACTCGACAACAGCCTCGTCTCCCTTCATTTGGGCTTTGATGGGATCTTCGTTGAAAATCCGCTTGTAATACACATCCACGCTGGCCATTGCCAACATGGGGACATCACGATCACCGATTTTCACGATTCGGAACATGGTTTTCCCTCCTTTTTATGGTTTTTTAGGTGTGGAGCGTGGACGGCACATACACCGCGCTAAACCAGCCGTTGTAGGTGGTGCTGTCGGTGCTGGTGACGGTCTCGGACTTCACGATGTCCATGTCGAGCGTAGAGACATAGATCGAGGTCGCCGTGATGCTGACGGTTTCGGTCTGCGGCTCGATGCTTTCGCCCTTAGTGCTGCCAGCGGCGTCAGGACGCGCGGCGGTGCAGTTGTACATGACATGGCGGGTCGCCTTCGCGTCACCCTCAAACTGGAAGATGAGGGCAAAGTGAATAGCACCGGCGTTGGCATCCTCAAAGATGACATCCTTGTTGTCGCGCTTATAACCGAGGACATCGGTCTTGAAGCTGTCGATCACTCTGGCCATCTCAAGATCGCCTTCGTAGCCGGTGTTGCTCACGCCGACCCAATACGCGATGTTGTCAGCGTAGAAGGGGCTGGTCTCACCGTTCGGGGACAGGGACAGGGAAACCGCTCCGGGGAAGGCAACAGGCGTGTCATAGGTCGCGCTGCCGTCTGCGGCGATAGTCGCAACGGCATAGTAGACATTTTTAAGACCGTACTTGATCTTATTTTCAGCCATTTTTTTATTCCTCCGTAGATTCGATTGCTACATCGTCAATGGTAACGGATGTGTTATACACAACCTGAAACATCCGCTCGGAGCCGATGTAAACCTCGGAGCGGGTGAAAACGAGGCCAGCGCCATTGAGCGCGGCCTCGATCTGCGCTTCAAGCGCAAAGTCTTTGTTGTCGGTGTACAGTTCAATGGACAACGGCCTGATCTTTGCATAGTTGGTGTTGTCTGCCTGAAGGTCATCGGAATCCGGGAAAAGGAAACAGATGAACGGTGGCCCCTCAACGGTTTGAGGAAACTCATAATAAGCAAAGGGCAATCCAAACCCTTCGATCATTTCAGATATTTCTTTGTAGGTCATCGTTCAATCCTCTGTTTCACAAGATTTGGCAGCGCATTTGCGGCCCAATCGTTGACAGGTGCAATGTGCGGATATGCCGGAACACGCCCGAAGGTGCGGTGCGTACCATTCCGCGATACATGGCCGTTCTCAAGGAGATGCGTCAGACGATAATGTTCCTCGTTGTGGACAACCTTCTTGACGGACAAGCGGCCTGTTTTTTCGTTGTCAACCGTCCAGCTCTTGGCATAGTCCCCGGAAGGATTCCTTCCCGGTGCGAAACGGTTTGTGCCTTGCAGCTTCTGTTTCGCTTGATCGGCTATGTCATCAACGCAATCGGAAAGGATCTCGTTGACTTCTTCACCGTATTCGTCAAGGATCTCCCGGACGGCGGCAGACAGGTCAACCGGCTTGATTTTCTTTGCCATTCGTGCCGCCCTTCCTCTCCACATACAGTTCCAGAACATCCGTGCGAGGCTGGAATGTGCGGTATACACCGTAGGCCTTGCCCTTATACAAAACCGTTTCTTCGCCGTTATAATCGGCAAAGAAAACCGTGAAGCGGAACTGCGGGTTTAAACCGTTTCGCCCCGCATCAAAGAACTCTGCGCGAGTGACGGAATCGACCTGGCAGAACACATCGCGTTTGACCGTGGTTTCCACCCATACACCATACTGGTTTTGCGTATTGGTGACGGACAGGAGGGTAATGACTTCACTCCTGTCCATCTTGAGGCCTCCATACGGTGTACCCGGTCGCGGTGGCCAGCTGCGCTTTCTGCTCATCGTATGACTTCTTCAGACGGGCATACTCATCCGGCTCACCGAAGTGCATTTTGATGTAGGTGATAACCGCCCTCCGCACAAGCGGATCGCCTGTGCAAGTCTTGTCCACTCCGGCAATGCCGAGGTCAAGAGCTGCGGCAGACATCAGGTCAGACAGTTCCTTATCAAACGCAGTTGTGGTGATCCGAAGCGCCAGCCGGACATCAGCTAATGTCAGCATTTTCGTCACTCCTCGTTGAGAGAGTTGAGAGATAGGTCGATTCACTTATCACGCCATACCCAACATGGCCGACCTTTATCCGGGAATCGCACCACATTTGAGCGCCGACCTGTTTCGCCCTTCCGCAGAAGGACAGATCTTCGCCGAAACCGAGCTGCGGTGAAAACGGCTGGCCGAATTTGTCCTGCACTCGTTTTGCGAGACCCACGGTCATCATGGTCGCTGCGAAGCCGGAGGCCGCAATCTCAAAGACCTGATCTTGCGGATAGTCCTCCATGCACACGGCAATCGGTGTTAGCGTTCCGTTTTCGTTGCGGATGTACGCCAGCTCTGAGTAAATGCAAGGCTTGATCGGGGCTTTCCGTTTAAAGAAAAGCGCGGTCACAAACTCGCGCCCCTCGTCCATGTCTGCACTCAGCCGCTCCATGAGATCCGGGTCGAAGTCCATGTCGCTGTCGAGCCAGAGGATGCGGTCAAAGCCGCCCTCAATCGCTCGTTTAACAAGACCGTTTCGTGCATCGTAAATGAGAGAGGAGCAGATGATTTGAAACTGCACCTCTCCCACTTTCCTCATCCCCAAGATAGACTTGAGGAAATTCGTATGCACCATGTCCATGCATGGGATAGCGATAAGTGTTCTCATTTTTGCCTCCTTTTAGCGGGAAGATCAGAAGGTGATCTTCGCAAAGGCCTTGTCGGCCACGATGCCGAGAGCGACATACTCGCGGCCAACGATCTTGACCAGATCGGCTTCAGCCAGGGACAGGTCATCGTACTTCAGCTGGATCTCATCGCCGTTCGGGAAGTTGGCATGAGCGCCGGCGCCGAAGTCGCCAACGATCGCCCAGGCGTTGCCGGAGGTGCCGCTGGTGGAGTACACAGGCAGAGTGCTGTCGAAGTACACATCAAGACCCTCAAAGGGATCGAGGGCGTAGTTGGCACCATACTGAGCGGCCTTGAACTTCGCCCAGCTGCCCTTGTTCATGACGATGACGGGATTCGCGGCCTCGTCCGACAGGGTGCCGATGGCGGCGGCAACAACGCCGAGGGACGGCGTACCGGCCACGATGCCAACGGAGACGGCGGTGCTGGAGGCGGTGCCGGTCAGGGCAACGATCTTGGCCAGCAGCTCTTCCTGAGCCTTCTTTGCGATCTGGTAGGTGATTTCATCGTAGATGTAGAACAGGAACTCTTCGCCGCCCATGTCGAGGGCTTCGTCAGAAATCTTGATCCACTTCTTGATGCTCTGCGGGGTCAGAGTGACCACGCCGAAGGTGAGGGTCTCATCGGTGGCGGCGGCGCTGCCCTCGGTGTGGATAACCGCACCGTCAGCAGACAGCTCAAAGCCGACCTTCAGATTGCCACGGACATAGGTCTTGCGAACGAGATCCATCAGGCCGTTCTTCTGCCACGCGGTGCGGATGCGGCCTTCGATGATCGTGGGGACAGGCACCTGGCCACCGGCGACATTGGTGGACAGGAGGGCGCGGCACTCGTCATCCTTGCCGGTCTTGATGTAGTTGGCAAAGGCCTCAACATACTCCTTGCTGGAGCGGATTTCTTCCAGAGTCATTTCTTTCTTCTCCTCAAAAGTTTTTTTGGTCTCACCGTTACCGGCGGCAACGGCGGCGCGGATCTCGGCCCTCTGGGCCTCTGCGGCCTTCCTGGCTTCGATCTCTTCCTTGATGCTTCTGGCCTCTTCCATGAGAGCATCCAGATCAGCACCCTCGTTATCGAGTTCAGTTGCGATGGAGGCCTTGCGCTCCTCCAGCTGCTCGATGGTCATGTCTTTCAGTTCCATTCACGAAACCTCCATCAAAAGTCTGATTTTCTTCTTCTTGCGCTCGATCTCCGCAAGTCTGGCTCTTTCGCTATCCAGCGATGCCCTCGCGCTATCCAGCGCATCAGACAGGCCCCTCGTAGTGATCGAAGTCGCGCTATAGGCCGGGAAGGTCACAGCCGAGACCTCCAGAACGCGGCCGAAACTTCTGATTCGCCGCGTGGGATGGTCGGTGTCTGCATCGTCCCAGCTATCCTTATCGACCGTAAACATGAAGGACATCCCGGTAATGTCCCCACGGCCCACAGCCGAGTAAAGGCTTCTTGCATCGGCGTTGTTCTCGGTGTCGAGGTCAACGCGGATTCCCATGCCATCATTGTCAACGATCAGCTGCATGGTGCTGTTATCGTTGTTGTTTCTGCTTCTGGCCAGCGGGATCATGTCGGTGTTGTGGTTTACAAGGAAACGCACATCCTTCAGATCCGTGGTGTCCAGAGCGCCAGCTTCGATAATCTCGTCATACCATCCGAGATCTGTCCGGGAGCCGAAAACGATGGGACGGCCCGTCAGGAAGTGGCCGTGTTCATCGTTCTGCTCCGCTCTCACATCGAAGTTGAAAGAACGGATTTCTCTATTCTCCATTGGATTCATCTCCCAAATTGTAGTATTCACCGCGCACCGGCAGCTGGTCGCCATACGGATCAGGCAGCGGCGGCAGGTTCCAGATCTCGCGGATCTCGTTGCGGGTCATCAGACCACGGTCGGCCATCTGCGCGGAGACCTGAAGTTTGTCGGCGTTGGACATATACTGGAGCCGGTTTGCGGTCGCCATCACGCGATTGCCGGAAGATTGCTCCCGGAGCGTGAACAGCATCTTCGTCATGACCTCGGAAAACTGAATCGCCCACGGCTCGATGGCTCCTTCGTAGAAAGCCGCCCATGTATCGGCCTTATAGCTGTTCGTCAGAATGTCCTCATTCACACCGAAGTATTCAAACACATTCGCCTTGATGACATTCATCTGATCAGCATCGACAACAAACGGTTTGCTCTCGATTTGACGGATGTTCTGGTATGTATTTGGGAAAAGCAAAAGTCCAGTTGCCTTTGCATCGCGCCCAAAGTTTTCCTCTGTATACCGTCTGCGTTCCTTCGCCAGATCCTCGGCCTTGCTGAAGTTTGAGAGCTGGGCGATGAATGTGTAACCAGCCGCGCTCTTTACGCCTTCTTGGATGCCCTGATTCTGGATGTTGATCAGTTCCATCGTGGGGAACAGAGCCGAGTTGTTTTCGCCAAAGAAATCGTTGCGGTACTGGTGTTTGACCATGATGCCGCAATACTCCAGCTCAACAGCGGCCTTTTCTCCCCATGTGAACTCATAGCGGAGATAGGGGATTCCGTTGTACTGGACGATCTCGCACCGATTCGGCAGCGGCGTGTAGACCCCGGAAGGCTCACCGTACTGGTCGAAAATCGGCGTGATAAAAAGCGTGTTGTGAATGTCGAGGATAGTGGATGCGCGGTAAAGGAACTGACTCCATGTCTGGAACTCATTCGGGCCGTGTTTCAGTTTGTTTTGAAGCGCCGGTCGCGCAGATCCGAAGGTCTCGACATGAAGTTTTGAGATATGTGTCGCCCTGGCGTTGATCGCCGACCGCACCAGTTCGCTTTCGTACACGGAGCCGCCCCACCTGTGGAACACAGGCCTATATCCTTCAAGGAGTTTGAACTGCCCCTCATACTGGCCTTGCGGCTTCGGTCGATTCCCGAAAATCTTGTCAAACAAAGACAAAGTTAACCACCTCTGTTTTTAAGTTGCTCCCCGATTTCGGGAAAGTGTTTTTGCCGCACCGTCATTGCATCGAGCAGAGCAGCGGCACCGTCTATATGAACGGACGGAGCCAGCTTTATCAGCTTGCCCCGTCCTCTTTCGGTGGACATCTTGATCGCGCTGTTGAGCAAGTGCATCTTCAGCAGATCGTTGTCGCCGATGTGGATTTTGCCATCTTCCAAAAGACCTTGCGTCTCTTGTATCACGCCGTGAAGGTTTTCGCCCTGAAAAACATCGTCCATGTGAAAACCATAGGCCTCCATATCTTGGACGAGGTACTGAGCGGAGTATCTGTCATAACCGATTTTGAGCGGGAAGATCTGATACTCTTCGACCAGCATCCGAAACCAGTTATAACAATCGTGATAATCCACATAGTTGTCGCCGCTCAGTTGCAAAAAGCCCTTCTGGACATAGATGCCATACGGCACACCGTCTCTTGCTGTCGCCTCGTCTATGCGTTCAGAAGGCAAGAAGAATTTGGAGAACACATACAGTTCTCCGTCCTTCTCGATAACAACGCAACAGGCGGTGAGGTCTCGCGTCTGCGACAGGTCGATACCGGCCACACAATAAGACCCTTTGAAATCGTCCAGAGACAGATCGTCCCCGGTCGCTTTTTCGACCGTGCTGGACGGGAGCCATGCAAGGGACGAGTTTTGCTTCACACAGCAATACTTGGTGATAAACTCGGCCTTTTTGCTTAACGATCCTTCCGCGATTGCTATCTCTTCCAGCATATAGTCAACGGAAACCGAAACGCCCAAGTTGGGGTTTGATTTCCGCAGCTCGTTGATATCGTTCCATTTGTCAACATCATCGACCATGTAAAGAAAGGGCAACATCCTCTTTTCCTTGCTGTCGCCCATAAGGAAACGAGTTGATCTCTTCATCAGCTCGTCAAAAATCGAATCATTGACATAGCCGGATGTTGTACAGGACAGGAGCAGCGGCTCCGTCCTCGCGCCCATGCCGGATTTTAATACCTCATACTGTTTGAGGCCTTTGTCTCCTTCCCATGCCGCGATCTCGTCACAAATCGCAAGCGAAGGGTTAAAACCATCAGACTTCTTTGCGGAAAACGCGATCTTCTTGACCGTGCTGTTTGTCCCGGAGATCGAGAGATCTGTCTGCCGGTGTTTGGCAAGCATGGAGTCATCGTTCTTTTTCCGTTCATGTCGGTCAAGTTCTGAGCAGATCTCTTTCAGCTCTTTCCACTCCGGGTCAAGCGTCACCATCTGCCAGATGTTGTTGTATACGATGTCGGCCTGTTCCAGTTTCGGAGCGCAACAGTAAACCTTCGCGCCATAGCCGCCCTCGCAGCGCCAGAGATAATTCCCGATGGACGAGGCCAGGATGCTCTTGCCGTTTTTTCTCGCAATCAGCAGAAGGATCTCCCGAAACTGTCTGTTTCCGCTTTCGTCCACGATTCCGAAGATCGCGCTCAACATGGCTTTCTGCCATAGCTCAAGCATGAAAGCACCCGGAGCCAGAGGCCCTTCGGTGTGAAAACAATGGGTCTCAATCCAATCAATGGCGGCGTTTGCCTTCTTCTGGTCGAAGAAAAACCGCTTTTCGTTCAGACCGTTGACCAGATTCTCATACAACAGCTTGATCCAGCGACCAGCCGTGATTGATCCATCGTTAAGTTTTTGGTAGTACGCCAAAATGTAGTTATCTTCTGGCATTTTTCGTTTTTTCATGCTAAAAAAGACGGAATCTGTTTTAATCGAG
>JAEIGA010002846.1_pt1 | contig 27364 bp, 14 predicted proteins | sample 9270691 | NCBI WGS metagenome assembly JAEIGA01 (sample SAMN17057246, study PRJNA624740) | gut metagenome | biome: biome; isolation source: fecal sample | host: Bos grunniens | place: China: Xizang | collected 2019 | reverse complement strand
CAATCGCATGATTAAGAGGGTTTCAGGACAGGATACGATAAAAGCAATGGAAATTCTTAAAAACAGCATGATAAAAAAGGGTTTTGATGTTGAATAGAACCTAATGTGTGAAGCTAAAAGTATATTATATTTTGTATATTATACGGGCAACAGACTTTTTTCAATGATTTTTAAAGTCTAAATTATTTAGTTGACTTTAATATTTGTTTTTATTTCTTTTTATCTTACGTGCAAGAATACCATGACTTCTTTAAATCATGGATGAATTGCACAAAGGAAGGTATTAATTTTCAAATGCTTTCTGAAGAAATTTAAATAACAAGAAAACAAAAAAATAATAAATGACAATGACACAATTAAATTAAAACTTTTTCAACGATAACCAAGTTTAAAAAGCAATATTAATTGAATCTGTCTGAACCTTTGGGACGAGGGGGATAGCACGGTAATCCTATACTCATTAGAGTATACGACCGTGAAGTAAGTATCCTCAACTTCTATAAAGTTGAGGTAGTTCAAAATAAATAAAGGTTTTCTCATGGATACTACAGAAAAGATTATGGAATCTACTTTCAAGGTATTGCTAAAAAAAGGATTGAACAATACGTCAATTTCAGACATCAGTAAGGAATCTAATCTCAGTCCGGGCACAATATATTACTATTTCAATGATAAGGATGAAATAATCTTGGCTGTTTTAAATAAATATGTTGTCGAGAGTTATTCAAAAATTTTAAAAAACCGCAAAAAACTTAAGGGTTCAGCATGCGAAAAATTACACAATCATTATAAGGAATCTACATTAAAATTGGATAACATTCCATATCAAAATGAAGATGAATTCGATGATAACTATAAAAAAATACTCATCATATCCTTTGAAGCGATTAGAAAATATGAATCTTTAATTTAATATACAGATTAGTAATTGGTTTACAACTTTAAATGATGTGAAAAATATGAATAAACAGGCTCAATGGAATTCGATTTTAACATTTATCTTAGCGATGATTGGGTTAACCATAGGGATAGGTAACATTTGGCGTTTTAGTTATGTATTGTATTCCCATGGGGGAGGATCATTTCTCATACCTTACATTATTGCAATACTTATAATGGGAATTCCCTTTTTGATTTTAGAATATGGATTGGGTTTTAGCTTTAGGGGGAGCTTTTCGAAATTAATGAGGAGCATACGTCCAGGATTTGAAATTATTGCGTGGATGTTGGTTTTATTTGTATTCATTGTTGTAATTTATTATATGGTCCTTTTAGGTTGGGATTTAGTATATCTGTTAAATAGTTTTAATTTCGGATGGGGAGACAATCCGGCTTCATTTTTCATGAATGATGTTGGAGGAAGTTCTAATTTGGCCAATGTCACATCATTTATCATTCCAACATTGATTTGCACATTAGTCTTATGGGTGATTTTTTGGTTTGTCTCTTGTCGTGATGTTGATGAAGGAATTGGAAAAGTGTCCTCTGTTTTAATCCCGCTGTTGTTCATAATAATGATAATTATTTTTGGTTATGCATTTACATTGCCTAATTCCGGCTTAGGGATTAAAGCCTTGCTTTCCCCGGACTGGTCGGCATTATTCAATGTAAACATTTGGCTTGCCGCTTTTGGACAGACAATATTTTCTTTAAGTATCGGACAAGCAATGGTATATACTTATGCAAGTTATCTTCCTAAAAACACAAAACTAATCGATGAAGTATTGATTGTTGTAGCTGCAAACTCTTTATATGAGATATTCATTGCACTGGGAGTATTTTCCATACTGGGATACATGTCTGCAACTTCATCAATACCAATAAATGAATTGATTGGCGAAGGTACAGGATTAATATTTTTAGTGTTCCCTCAGATTTTCAATGAAATGGGGATGATGGGCCATATCTTGGCGCCACTGTTATTCCTATCCATACTATTTGCAGGATTCACTTCCTCACTTGCATTATTTGAACCGCTGCTTTCATCACTCTGCGATAAGTTTGATTGGAGTCGCCGCAAAGGTGTTACAATATTGACCATTGTGGCCTGTATTGGGACTGTTGTTTTTTCAACAGGAATCAGCAGTTATTTGGTTCAAATAGTCGATAAATTCGTAAATAATTTTGGAATATTAATTTTAATTGGTGTTCAATCAATAATATTCGGATGGTTCTATGGTGCTGAAAAAGTAATCCCCTACTTAAATGAGCTTTCAACTTTTAAGGTAGGCAAAAATTGGGTTTTCATTATTAAGTACGTATTGCCTGTTCTTTTAATAGTGATTTGGGTATTTGGCCTTGTAGGATTATTTGACGGAACTAACTTGCTTGAGATGAGTGTCGATTTGATTATCATACTTATTGTGGTTTCTCTTTCAGTTATCTTCACCAGAATAAAATCCTCAGATGAGGCATAAGTTCAGGATATGCCATCAGTATTTGCATTGCTAAGAGACTATTGTTTAGTTGAAAAAACCTGAAAGTAAATGGGGTCATTGTTATAAAATATCAATTTGAAATGTTATGCCGTCTCTTATTTTGAGGGGGCAGGAAATCTATAGCTTCTTTTAGCAGTTGATGTGGATAAACAGTTAAATTTTTTCCATTTCATCCATGATTTCCCGACCTCTATAAGCGGGGAGGATAGTAAAGTTTAGGAACTTTTTCATATTGGCTCTTAAATATTATCTGCCAATTGTTATTACAGTACTATTTAGCCCTATAACACGTGCATAATCCACTCTATCTGCAATTTTATTTAAGATTGCAATGTTTGAGAATTCCTCTTGATCATCAATGACTGTCGGATTAAATTCTTTTCCTTCATCTTTTATGGATACGACAACAGATTCATCGGTAATATTAATTATAAAATCAATTGATTTCAAATTATCATTATTTTGAATAATATAACCTAGCATGTCCTCTATAACCAAAGATAAAAGTGCAATGGACCTTTCATCCAAAATGCCATCAAATGTTTTTGACATGTCTCTAACAAAGGTTACCACATCATCAATATTAGCATCTAAACTAAATTCGTATTGTTCTTTTAAAGAGTTATCTTTTACAAGCAATAAGCCCTTATATTCGCCGTCAGTTTTTTTATTGACGTATTTGGTTGTTAGGAATATGCAAACTATTGTGATAATCTCTGCAAAAGCAAAAGATAACCAAATTGCATCTGGGCCAAATAAGTTGGTTAATACATAAAGAAATGCAATAGGTAAAATGAAACCTTCAAGAGCGGATATCATTAATGCAAATGATTTTCTTTTAATGGCCTGCATATAAAACATCATTAAAAATGTAATTGCATTTCCAACATAACTTAAAGCATATAATCTAACGGCAGTCAATACCACATTCACATCAACGCCCTCTTTAACTGAATACATCATGACTGCAAGTTGAGGATATGCAACAAAGATTAATGACATGACAAGACTTGAAGCTATAACTATTTTAAATGACCTTTTCATCAAATGAGATACAGTATCATAGTCTTCTTCATTATAGTAGATTGAAACTATTGGAGACATTGATTGAGCTGTACCAATCAGGAATATGAATAATATGAATAACAGATTCCTACAAATTCCAAATGCTGCAAATCCGGAAGCACCCATCAATGCACCAATAACGCTATTAAATACAAGTATATTTATTGTTAAAAATAATTGTGAAGATGAGGATGAAAATCCTAAAACTGAAATTTCCTTTAAAGTATGAAGGAGTGCGGAAATTTTATATTTGGTCAAACCAACAAATTTCATTGTTCTGTCCTTCATAAAGAAATATCTCAGCAGGTATGCAGTTGCAACAATAAAACCAGATGAAGTTGCCAGTCCCGCACCAAATATGCCCATATTAAAAAAGCTAATATAAACGAAATCAAGAATTAAATTCACAATATTTCCTAATAGCAAGGCCTTAAATGCCATATTTGGTTTTCCGTCAACACGAACGAAATATGACAAGCCCATAACAATGAATATAAATGGAATTCCTAAAATGTAGGCTGCGAAATAATCTTTAACAAGATATACGATACTTGGTGTACGGCACAATAAGTCTATTATGGGATTCATGCCTATAATACATAATAATGCGAATAAAATCCCTAAAATAATCAGAGAAATGAATGCGACCGTAAAATACAGATTTCCCTTTTCTTCGTCATGATCACTTTTTGCAGTGGAACTAATTAAACTTCCGCCGAAACCGACCATCCAGTATAATAAATTAATAAATGTCAAAACTGGGGTTACAACTTGAATTGCAGAAATATTTATCGCTCCAATTAAAAAACTTACAATCAATGAGTCCACAACCATACTTATGTTTGTAGACATTGACATCATCAGTGTTGGGAGGAAAAATTCCTTAAACTTCCTATTTATTAAATCGTAATTTCGCCCATACATTTTAATCTACTCTAAAAATCCCATTCCTTGAAGATAGTTGATAAAGTTATATAAGTATTCATAGCTTGTTAAAGGCCAATATACGTCTAAATGATTTAAGATATTAGTTGTAAAGGTATTTGATACATTAACAATACTTCTATTTTTGGATTTGCCCATACCTACTTGTGTAACAAGTCCTGAAATGCCCTCTTGCTTGGATTCATCCTTTCTGGCTTCATCTAACAATGCATTAAATTCATCCATTTCGACCTTATCCATTTTATAACCTTGAGATGTGATTGATTGTAAAATATCAGCAAAAGTAATATAATGGCTATTATATGAATTAAACACAGTGTTTTCTTTAGGTGTTTTAGCTAAAGCAATAATGGATTTTGCCACAATATCAATCGGACTGAATTCTGTTTGTGTAACAAGTAATTCATATGGCATTGCTTGCAGGGTAACATATGCTTTTAAACGGTTAATAAAACCATTGGATTCAAAGTTAATCTGGAACTCTGCATCAGATTCTCTTGCCATCAGATTGCCTACACGAACTATTTTACCTTCGCCTCCTTCAGCAACATGCTCCAGGACCAGGCGTTCTGCTATAAACTTACTGGATAGGTATTTATTATCTAATGCCTGACCGACATACAATGTTTGCTCGTCAAATACGGTGTCTTTAGGTGGGAAATTATTAACGCTTTCACCAGCAGTACTGGTTGTAGAAACTTGAACATAGCACGCACCCATAGTTTTAGCAAATTCCAATCCGTTTTTCACACCAAAAATATTGACATCCTCAATTTGGCTGCCTTCAGCAAAGTGTTTTACATTAGCAGCTGCGTTGATGATCGTGTCAATCGGGTAGCTTTCAAGTTTTTTAAAGTCTTCAATATTGGTAATGTCTCCCTCAACAACAAAAATTCTTTTACCGAATAAGTCATTGTAATCTTCATTAAAGTAGTAAAAGAGTAGGGATTTTAACCTTTGTTCCCCGGTAAGACCTTTTCCAGCACGTTGTAAACAATAGATGATGTCATCTTCATTTTCAATAAGCTCTTTGAATATGTGAATTCCTAAAAATCCACTCGCTCCTGTAAGTAACACGTTACCCAACTCTCTCATATCACCATTCAAGAAATAATCCATGGTGTTTTGAGATAAAACGACATCAATTTTTGAATAATCGTATTGGTTTTCCTCACTTTCAACGATTTCGTTGCCTGAAATAAATTCTGCCAGTGCTCTTGGAGTAGGATGATTAAATATGTCAGCATATTGGATTTCATAACCTTCATTTAAGGCGCGAATGGTGAGTTTAGTGACAAGTAAGGATGTTCCACCAATGTCAAAGAAATTATCAGTAACTCCAACTTTTTTCAAACCTAAAACCTCTTCAAATGCAGATGCGAAGAATGCTTCGACATTATTGGTTGGTTTAACATATTCATTGGTTATTTCAGGAATCGGTAGTTTTTTAACTTCAATTTTTCCATTCAATGTCCAAGGTAATTCCGTAAGTTGGACAAAAACAGAAGGAACCATATATTTTGTTAAGGATTGGGAAATGAAATCCTTTAGTTCATCTTTGTCGATTTCTTCATCGGAAGTGTAATAAGCGCATAAATGGTCGTGGTCATTGATTTTTTTAATTGCACAAACAACTTCTTTGACTTTGCCGTATTTTAGAATTGTTTGTTCAACTTCCCCTAATTCAATTCTCAAACCATTAAGCTTAATTTGATTGTCCAATCTTCCATGAATTACAAACTCACCTTCAGGATTAATTGAACCATAATCGCCGGATTTATAATAATTAATGCCATTAATTTTAATAAATGATTCTTTTGTACGTTTTTCTTTGTTTAAATAACCTTTTCCTACACCTAATCCTCCAATATATACTTCACCTATTACTCCGTCTGGAATTAAATTGCCGTCAATGTCCCGTACATCCATAATCACATTGTAATTTGGTTTACCAGTTGCAATATTTTCTGCACTTGTAAGTAATTTGTGGTTTGTGTGTATTGTGGTTTCTGATGGCCCATATCCATTGTATATGTTAACCTCAGAATTTAAAGCTCTCATTTTGGTATATAATTGAGGTTTAAACGGTTCACCAGCCAGGGAAACAGACTTGAAGTATTTGAAGGCTTCCTGCATTTCTTCCAAATCTAAGTATTGGAATAGTCTGGAAGGTGTTCCTGCCATGGCATCAACTTTTGTACGTTTAATTAATCTTGCAAGGGCAATTACGTCTTTTGCTTCAACATCATTTGCAAATACGTATGTTAAACCGTGTGTTAATGGTATTAAAACATCACATACTGAAATATCAAAGGTTACTGTTTGAATTCCTAAAACACGTTTTCTATTTGTCACTACATCAGTAATGAAGTTGTTTTCAGGTTTTACAAGCAAATAGTTTGTAATATTTCTATGGGTAAGCATAACCCCTTTAGGATTACCGGTTGATCCGGATGTATAGATTAAAAATGCCAAATTATCCGGATCAAGTTTAACAACAGGGTTAGTTTCATTTTCTTCTTTCAGTAAGTCAAATACATTTAATGTATTGCTGTCACTGAAATCAGAAATAATATAATCCGCTTCGGAATCATTGTAAATATAATTAATACGTTCTTCAGGATATTCCGGGTCAACAGGGATGAATGCGGCTCCTGCTTTAATGATACCCCACATGGATGCAGTCAAGTTACTGTCACGTTTAAGTTTAAATAAGACTTTGTCTCCAGGTTTAACTCCTTTTTTAATTAAGGCATTAGCGATACGATTTGATTTGCGGTTTAGCTCATCATATGTGAATTCACCATCATCAGCAATTAAAGCCAGCTTATCCTTATTTTCCTCAACTGTCTTATGGAATACCTCGTTCAAGAATGGGTTGAATGAATAATCAAGTTCTTTAGGTTCCGGTTCATCCACAAGGCTGACATCTTTAACTTTTGTTGTAGATATGTCACAGCCCATGAATTTTTCCAGAATTGTTTTAACGGCACCATTGAAGAGATCAATCATATGACTTGAATAAAGGGAATCGTCGTATTGATTAATTAATTTTAGCTCGCCTTTCTCTTCTAGAATGTTGAATGATATTTTAAACCTCAATGAATCATAATCGATTCTTTCTCTCTCGTAGATTTTACCATTCATGTTCAAGTCTTCAATAATCTCGCCCTGATAGACATATAAAAATTCAGGAGTCAGGTCATATTTATTTGCAATTTTAGTGTATGGGTAAAACTCGTAGTTTAAAGTGTTTAGCCAGTTTTCATTAACATTTTCCAGGAGATCCTTAATGGTTTTGTCTGATTTAATGTGACATGTGAAAGGCAGTGTCTTTACAAGCATTCCAATGGTATTTCGATATTTTGGATTAGTTCTGCCTGTGGATATTGTTGAGATTAACAAATCCCTTGTGAAAGTAAATTTGGATAATGCCAAAATTGTAGCAGACAAGAACAGGTTATTTTCAGTTATGCCTTCTTTTCTACAGAAATCATGAATTTCGCCGGCATTTAGGGATAGTTCATTGGTGCGCAAAACGCCTTCTTCATTTGATTCTAAATCTGGTGTAACAACAGTTGATTCATCAAATTCGGAAATTTGCCTATCAAAGTATGCTTCAGCTTGTTTGTATTTGTTTGATTGTTCCAATTCGTTTTCAATTAAACTATATTCAAAGGCATCAACAGTTTCTTCCGGAATTTCATCGATTTTGCCATCATAGAATAGGGTAATGTCCCTAAAGAATAAATTAGCGGAGGTACCGTCTAAAATTAAATGGTGGAAATCATTGAGTAAAACAACTTCTGTAGGTGTTTCAATTATGTTAAACCTAAATAAGAATCCATCATATAATGAAAATGGACGTATGAACTCATCAATGTCCTCTTGGGTTACTTCCTCATCTTGTTTTGTTATTGTTATTAAATCTGAAACGTCAAATTCATCATTTCTCTTTTGCAATATTTGGCCGTCTTTTTGAACAAGTTCCATTTTCAGATAGCTATGCAAATCAATAGCATCAATGATTGCGTTCCTTAATTTGGCAGAATCTACACTTTCATCGAATCTGATGATTTTTGGTAAATTATAACCGATTTTATCAGGATTTTTAATGCAGTCAAAGTATACTCCCAATTGATTGTGTGTTAATGGATAATATTCCTGTAGTTCAAGATCTTCGGTTTCAGATGATTCTTCAGCAGCCTCTATCAACTCAACAATTTCTAAAACATTTTTGGACTTCATCAAATCCATTATGCTTAAATCAACATTTAGCTCTTCGGAAATCCTTGCAAGCAGCTGCATAATTGTCAATGATGTAAAACCAATGTTGAATAGGTTTGTTGTAACTCCAAAATCATCTTTGGAGATGATGTCTTTACACATGTCCAAGACAATTTGTTCTAATTCATTTGAAGGCTCGACAATTTCTGTAATCTCATCTTCAATTGATGGGAGCGGCAATTTTTTCCTATCTAATTTGCCATTAGGATTTAAAGGCAATTCATCCAATTGAATGAAGAATGTTGGAATCATATAGTCTGTTAATTCCTGTGAAATGTCTTTTTTTAGCTTATCAGTATCAATTTGTGAATCAGCAACATAATATGCGCATAAATATTCAGTATCGTTGATGACTTGAACATTTACGAATACCAACTCGATATCGCTGTTTTTCAGTATGACGTTTTCTATTTCTCCGGTTTCTATTCTTAAACCTCTGAGCTTAATCTGTGAATCGGCTCTTCCGACAACCACCAATTCACCGTCATCACGTTTATAACCTAAATCTCCAGTATTATAATAAGGAATATTATTTTTAGTATAGAATACCTCTTCTGTCAACTCAGGTTTATTCCAATATCCGGCAGAAACTCCAACACCACCAATTGCAATATTTCCAACAAGATTGTCAGGTAATGGATTATTGTCAAGGTCCACAATTGAATCAATGGTGTTATGAATAGGTTTTCCTTCAGATACTATATTGTCCTGCATTAATTTTGCATGAGATGCGATTGTCACTTCTGTTGGACCATAGGAGTTATAAATATCAGCATCTGTATATTTGACTAATGTAGGGTATAGTGTTTCAATGAATTTTTCACCGCCGATGGTAATGACCTTAATGTCCTTTAAAGCTCTTTTGAAATCCTCAATTGTTAAATATTGCTGCAGTCTGGATGGGGTTGATGACATTCCATCAATTCCATACTCTTTAATTAAATTAGCTAGTTTAATAGGATTCATTGATGTTTCTTCATCTGCAAGCACCATAGGGACCCCATTCATAACAGAGGCAAAAGCCTCACGCAGGAATGCGATAAATGAAGCAGTTGTTATGGATAACATTCTGGAAACATCATTAGCTATTGCGTTTATTGGGGAGTTTTCAGGAGTAGGCTTAATGTAATTTGTAAGGCTGTCCTGTTTTATAATCACTCCTTTTGGAAGGCCAGTAGAACCAGAGGTATAAATTAAAAGCGCAATATCATCATTTTTCAAATCCAATTTTGGATTTTGGGTATTTGTGCCTTTAATAAGATTGTCAATATCGACTTCGCCTGTAAGTGGGTCATCGGATATGATCATCTTGCATCCGCTGTCATCCTGAATATGGGTGATTCTTTCTTGAGGATATTTCGGATCCACCGGAATAAATGAAACGCCGGCTTTTAAAGCACCGATAAATGCTATCATTAATTTAGAGGTTCTATTTAATTTCAATATGACTTTATCATTTATTTTCAAACCCTTATCAATTAGTGAGTTTGCAAATACATTCGCTTTTGCGTTAAGTTCTTCAAAAGTTAAATCATCGTCATTCGCATAAACTGCAATTTCTTCGGCTTTTTTAGAAGCAATGTATTCAAATTTATCTTTTAACAATGGCTCGTTGATGTCTAATGTTAACTCATTTTCTTTTTCAACTATTTCCTTCTCTTCAATACTAGTTAAAAGTGAAATATCTGAAGCATTCTGAGTTAGGGAATCCATAAATTTGTTTAATACCAAATCAATACTATCCACTAACTTTTCCATCAGTTTATTTGAATATAACTGGTCATTATAACGTATGATGAGATTGATGTTTTCCAAATCTTCCTCTACATATATGCAAATGTTAAATTTAGGATAATCCAGTTCTAATGGTTCAACTTTAACTTTATTTCCGTTTTTCAGTATCTTCTCATCAAATAAACCCACTTGGTATGCATAAAAGATTTCCGGAACAAAATTGTATTCTTCAAATATTTTAGTAAATGGATAAGACTCGTTGTCAATTGTATCGACAAAGGTATCATGCACGGAATTAATATAATCCAAAACACTTTGGCGGGTATCGATAGTCATTGCAATTGGAAGGGACCTTACAATCATGGCCAATGTCTTGAAATACCTCGGATTGATTCTTCCATTGGAAATTGTAGTTAAAAGCATATCCTTTGTGTATGAGAATTTTGATAATGTTAAAAGTGATGAAGCTAAAAACAAGCTATTCGGAGTTATTCCATTCACTTTTGAGAATTCAAAAATCTGATCTTTGTTAATTTGAACTGAAACTTCTTTAAGGGAACCCAATTCTTTTGAACCATGAATGTCAGGTTCGATGGAAGTCACATCTTCAATATCGGCCAGCCTATCTTCAAAGAACTCTTTAGCTTTTATGTATTTTTCGCTTCCTTCAAGTTCTTTTTCATCTAAAATAAAGTCAAAACCGGAACTAACTTCCTCTGCGTCATTGGCATCGTCATATTCATCCAATAGCTCATTGATAAATAAGTTAACTGATGTTCCGTCAAACAATATATGATGAACATCCATAAGCAGAGTTGTCTTATCCGCTGTGGTGTAAATTTTAAAACGGTACAATGGTCCTTCAAATAAATCAAACGGACGTGCAAAACTGTTTTTAATCTCATCTGTTGCTAAACTTTCATACACGTCAACAGAAACTGGCTCATCATCCTGCCTTTTGAGATAGGTTTTACCGTTTTCCTCAAATAGGATGCTTTTGAGATAGGTATATTTATTTACCAAATTAACGATTGAACTTTTAAGTTTTTCCACATCAATATCTGCCCCCAAATCAACAGTTGAGGTAGTGTTGTAAATTAATTTGTCAGGATATTTAATGGATTCGAAGTAAACACCCAATTGATTCTGGCTTAAAGGATACAGATCTTGCTTTTCATGGGTCACTTCTTTGGATTCAGTAGGATTCTTAATTAAAGAAGCCAAGCTTCGAATGTCTTTTGCATCATTAAGTTCTTTAATACTAAGCTGAACTCCCCAAACAGAGGATATTTCATAAGCGATTTTTATTGCTGAGAGGGAATTCAAGCCTAACTTGACCAAATCGGTAGTGACACCAAACTTATCTGTGTTTAACACTTTGGAAACAATTTCAAATAATTTAATTTCAATGTCTGTTTTAGGTTCGACAATCTCTTCAATGGCGAATTCCGGTGTTGGAAGAGCTTTTACATCCACTTTTCCATTTAAATTAAGTGGGAATTCATCCATTTTCATATAAAATGACGGGACCATATACGGTGTTACTTTGCTTTTAATGTATTCGTTCAAATCATCCTCGTCTATTTCGCCGTCGCTGATGTAGTAACATACAAGGTTATCGTTTCTAAGCTCAACAACCACATTAGTAATTGATGGGGAATAGTTTAAAACTACGTTTTCAATCTCACCTGGTTCGATTCTTAAACCTCTAAGCTTAATCTGCCTGTCAATTCTTCCCTTAACCACAAGTTCGCCGTCAAAAGTAAAATACCCTTGATCGCGGGTATGAGCCATCCTTTCGTTTTCCCAACAGTCACAAAATGGATTTTCAACAAAGGTTTCATTGGTCTGCGCCTCATTATTGTGGTATCCTAAAGCTAATTTCAAACCGGATACAACAATTTCGCCAGGAACTCCAATTGGGACAGGCATGTTGTTTTTATCTATAATGTAAATCCAGGTGTTTCCTGCAGGGTAACCTACAGGGATTTCATCCAATTGGGATGCTTTTTTAACATCCTCATATGCTATTACTAATGTTTCAGTAGCACCATAACAGTTAATCAAATCAGTTTTACGGCTTAAGATTGTTGGTGTTGCCTCTTTTAATCTTTCACCGGCAATAATCATATTCTTTGTTTTAATTTCTGTTCGCTCCAATATGGTTGCTCCAAGAATTGTAGGTAAAATTAAAGCATCAAGCGGAGTTACTTGTAAAAATTCGATTAATTCCGGAACGTTCTCTTTGAGATGTTCATTTAATATGATGCAGTTGGCCCCTTTAATAAAAGCGGAGTAGGATACAACTGAAAATGAAAATGTCAGGTTAACGTAGCAGGCAATGTCTGAGCCTGATGTTAAATATTTTGAGGAGTATAATGCTTCAAGTAAAAAGGTGTAATGGGATACTTCAACACCTTTCGGATTGCCTGTTGAACCTGAAGTGAAATATATTGCTGCTAAATCGCCGGCGACCACATTATTTGGAGATGTCTTATCGGTATCTAAATCCAGATCTTCGATGTATAAAATATTCTCTTCCCCAAACTGTGAAGCAAATTCAACGCTTTTGGAAGATATGATGTAATTCATTCCACTTTCTTTAATGATATAATCAATCCTGTCCTTTGGATAAGTCAAATCAAGAGGAACAAAAACGGAGCCATTTCTTGTAATTCCCATACAGGAGACAATATACATAGGAATTCTTGGAAGCAGAACCCCAACGCTTTCTCCTTTTTCAACGCCCAAATTATGCAATATTGCTGATAAAGCATTAATATATTTATCAAATTCGCCATAGGTTATATCGGTTATTGTATCTGAAATAGCTATTTGATCAGGTGTTTTTAAAGCATTATTGTGGATATAATCCATTATTGTTTTATTTTTATCGAAATCCAATCTGTCTGTTTTTGAAAAGTTCTTTAGCAATTCCAATTCGCTATCAGAAACAATGTTCAAATCTTTTAATAGAATATCTGGATTGTCGTTCATGCGTTTAATTAGATCATGGACATTGTCGATTAAAAATTCCATCTGAACTTGTGAAAAAATACTGTCATTATAAACGAATTCAACGGAATTTTCACCAATTAAACAGTTTAAAATAGACTTTTCATGAGCAGCGAACTCATTATTGTTTTTGATGTTAAAAATGGAGTACGCATGTAATAGTTCATTATCAAAATTATAATTTTCCTCTTGCAAATTGCTTAACAATTCATCAACTTCTGAGAGTAATGATTTCACTGATTTATTCTCGTCATAATCAATTTTCAATGGAATTTCTGCATCATTGCTGTAAATTTTAAAAACAATTCCTTCAGATTGATTTATTCTGGACAAATAAACCAGCATTGCTGAAGTAAAAAAAGATTCATCAATTTCATTTTCAAACTTCAGACTTATTTTGCTGAAGGTTGATTCAATTACATTTGGTATGTTTGTCAGACAATTATTGTATCCCTCTAACTTTTTCAAAATAATCACCTGTGATTTCGATTTAGCTTAACTATATTTTTAGTTATGTTAGTATATATATACTTTATAAGGAAATCATATTCAATCCACAAAATATTTGAAATAAATTTAATGAATCTCATGTGTTATTTAAATAAATTTAAAAAAAATAGATAAATTAGTTGAAAATTAAACAAAAACTATAATTTGATGATTTCTGCTAACCCTCATTATCCAAATAGAATTGCAGAATTTTAAATAAATTTCTTTTATTTTTTCAGCAATACTCACAAATAGTATTTTGAATAAATATTCATTCATGTTAGAACTTAGGGAAATTTTAGCTATTTTCAATGAAGGCAAAAAATTAACAATGGATGAAGAGGGTGCTGAGACCTGCAATTATTATTCTCAGGAAGCTCAAAAAATCACCTGTGAAATCAATTATACTTATCATGATTTCGATGAAATTCGGGAATTATTCTCAAAATTAATTGGCAAGAAAGTCAGTGATGATTTCAGACTTTTCCCGCCGTTTACAACAGATTTTGGAAAGAATATCCATCTTGGCGAAAATGTTTTCATCAATTCCGGCTGCAGGTTTCAGGACCAGGGCGGAATCTACATAGGCAATAATGTATTGATTGGACATAATGTGGTTTTAGCCACTTTAAACCATGAGGAAAATCCTCAAAAAAGGGGCAATCTAATTCCAGCACCTATAAAAATTGGTGATGATGTGTGGATAGGATCCAATGTCACTATTCTTTCAGGCGTTACAATCGGTGATGGGGCGATTATTGCTGCTGGAGCAGTTGTTACAAAGGATGTGGCTGAAAACACTGTTGTTGGAGGAGTTCCTGCAAAATATATTCGCGACATTAAAATGGACTAGTTTAATGCAAGACTTTAACAATCATAAATAACCAATAGAATAAAGGGATATTATGGCATCAAGTAAAGATTATCTTGAATATGTATTGGAGCAGCTATCGGATTTGGAGGACATATCCTATAGGGCAATGATGGGTGAATATATCATTTACTATCGTGGCAAAATTATCGGAGGCATCTACGATGACCGTTTTCTCGTCAAACCGGTGAAAGCGGCAAAGGCAATGATGCCTGACGCTACTATGGAATTGCCTTATGAAGGCGCAAAGGAAATGCTGCTTGTTGATGAAGTTGAAAACAGGGAGTTTTTAAGGGAATTGGTCGAAGCAATGTATGAAGAACTTCCAGCACCAAAGAAAAAGAAAAAATAACCTCTTATTATTTGCAAGAGGTGAACTCTTTTATCTTGTATAATTTTTTTATTTAATTATTCATGGTTTTATAGAAATAATTGTCATAATTATGTCATGTTAATAATAGCTTACACTGTTTTTTAAAAATTATTTATGTTATGCAAGTAGAAATTCATTTTTATTGCATTTTCTAAGCCTGATTTTTCATTTTAATTGTTAATATTCGTGTATATGCCAAAATAATAGTTATTTTTATATATATTTTCAAATTTAGTTTTATTTATGCATTTATGAGTTTTTATAAAATTTAAAATGAGGTGTTGCATAATAAAGGATAATTTAATGTAAATTTATCGGGAAAGGATTGATGAGACAAAATCAAACCTAACAAAAGTTGACATTAAATAACATGTCGAATAATTCAACTCTTTATAGAGGATTTATTTTTTATAATAATTTTTAAGGATATGGGTAATAAAATGGCGAAAGAAGATAAAAAAATTGCAAGAAAACGTTTTGATGAAATTATGGGTGTTGCAAAAAGACACCATTTAGCAAGCCTATTAAAAGAGAATAAGGATGACGAAAATTTTGAAGTTTCAGATTTAAGATATGCAATGGAAGAATTGGGTCCGGCTTTCATTAAATTGGGTCAGCTATTGGCTACAAGGCCGGATATGGTAGGTAATGAGATTGCTGATGATTTAAAATTGCTTAGGGACAACACTCCTGTAACTCCTTTTGATCAAATGAGGGAAGTCATTGAAGGAGAGCTCGGATGCCCATTGGAAGATGTATATTCTGAATTTAATGAAGAACCGCTCGGTTCAGCATCAATTGGTCAGGTTTATAAAGCTACTTTAAAGGAAAACGGCATGGAAGTAGCGGTTAAAGTTCAAAAACCTGGCATTTATGATATTATTGTGCCTGATGTAAAGATATTAAATAGATTAGCTGGAACTGTAGATAAGCACGTTTCAAAATCAAGAACATATAATTTACCTGCAATGGCTAAGGAATTCGAAAGGTCCATATTCAAAGAATTAAACTATATGGAAGAAGTTAAGAATATCAATAAAATCACCAATAATTTTAAGGATGTTGAGTACATCAAGATACCTGAAGTTTATCCTGAATATTGTTCCTCCAAACTCATAACCATGGAACTTATTGACGGATATGAATTGCCAGATTTGTATGGTAAGGAAATTGAAGGCATTAACAATACTGAGATTGCCCAGTATGGAACACAATCTTATTTAAAACAAGTATTGATTGATGGATTTTTCCATGCAGACCCTCACCCAGGTAATTTATTTGTAACACATGACAACAGACTCTGTTACATTGATTTCGGTATGATGGGAGTAGTTAACGATACTTTCAGGTCAAACTTCGCTCAATTAATATTACTCCTTTTAGATGGAAATTCACATCATTTAATCAATCAATTGCTTTACATGAACATTATTACTCCGGAACAAAACACAGAAGAATTTAAGGAAGATGTTGATGATTTATTAAATTCTTATATCGGTGTTGACCTGGACCAAATGGACGGAATATTCGATAATTTAATGGATGTTATGATTAACCACAACATTATTCTTCCAAGGGAATTTGTAATGATTGGAAGGGGAATAATACTCATTGAGGAAGCTGGCGATAAACTGGATCCACACTTCAATCTCACTGCAGAACTTGAAAAATTCGCTAAAGATATGATTAAATCAAAATTCGAACCAGGAAGCCTTGCTGGTGGAGGATTTAACTATATTGTGGAAATTGAACATTTATTAAAAGATTTGCCTGATAGACTTAACAGCACTCTTAATAAAGTTGAAAAAGGCGAATTGGAATTAAATATGAACCATAGTGGTTTGGATGATTTGAAAGACCAATTATCCATATCCATTATTGTGGCTGCATTGCTTATAGGTTCATCTATTGCAATCTTGGCGGATAAAGGTCCAAAAGTTTGGGATATTTCTGCAATTGGATTCATAGGATTTGTATTCAGTGCAGTCCTTGGAGCTTATTTGGTCATTAAATATATTAGGAGCTAATATTGCTCCAATTTTTATATTTATGTAAATGTAGGGTTCATTATTCTTTTTATATTATAATAGCTAGTGCTGGCATTTACTTTCCTTCATTAAGGATTGTAAATGTAATTTATATTTTTTTAGAATTTTTCTAAAATTCTTGCATATACGACTTTTAAATTGTCATCGGATTTTTCATAAATTCTTTTTAAAATCAATTCCGGTGTACTTTTTGCAAGGAAATTCATTTTTGGGGTTCTGTCAACAATTAAATTATAATTTTCATCCAATCCTCTAGCTTCAATACCGTCTACCCGGATGTCGGTGTAATTCATTAGTTCACGTGCCATATGGGTAACAATCACACCGTAGGAATCGGATTCTTTTATCATATCTATAAAAGTGGATATGATTTTAACTGCTGCATCAAGTTCTGTTATTCCTTCAAGTTCATCTAAAAGCACTAATTTTTCGCTGTCTGTGGTGACGATTGGTATGAACACATTTAAGAATGATTCAAAAGCTCCTGCATCAAGAGACCTTTTCTTGGAGAAGTGATAAATTTCATCAAATAATTTAATTTCAGCGCTGTCTGCACTTACAGGAAGCCCCATCTGTGCCATGATGGATATTTGAGTTAGCGTTTCAAGTAGTGTTGTTTTTCCTCCGCTATTTGCACCGGTTAAAAGCGCAATGTTTTCATCTGGTGTCAGTTGATAATCAACCTTCTGAACATAGTCTTCATCTTTTTTAAGCGATAATTCTAAATGCAATGCTCCTTTTAATTTTATGTCATCACTGAACTCAGGTCTGCATAAATCATATTCATATGCAAAACTGCCTAAACTGAATTCATAGTCAAATTTGATTGCATCTTCAACTTCTTTGATGGCTTTATTTTTAATCAGGTTTAATTCGATTGCAGCGCTTTTTTTAATATCAAAGATATCATTCTCTTTTTTCGAAGATTGTTCCAGGGCCACTCTTTGAATTTCATCATCGTCAATCTGTATAGGATATGTCCTCAAGAATGGGTCAAAACCTAACCCTGTTTTTTCACGAATAATCTCTTTTCTTTTATTGATGATTTCATCAAATATTTTACTAATCTTCGGTGGGAAGTTATTGTTTAATAAATTAAGAATTTCATCTCCTTCAAGATCAACTTGTTTAATGGATTTTTCCAATTCATTATCCATATCATCTTTTAGAGAATAAACAAGTTTTTCGATATCCACTTCTCTTTTATCAATAATATTCAATTCATCAATGATAGGGATGATATCTCCGAGCACGCTTTCTTTATTCCTGATTTTCTGAATTTCATGAACTCTTGTGAATAAATCTTTATTCTGGATGAAGAAATTAATTATCTTTTCCGGAACAATTTCATAATCATTATCTTCAATGTTTATCATTACGAGGTTTGGCATTCCCTCAAAATCGAGTATTCCCTGGGAATATACATAGAATACTAAATCGTAATTCATTATTTCTTCTTTAAGCAGCGGAGAATCGCTCGCGGTAATGATTGGATAATATTGGTTTAATCCCAAATCGCTAAGGTAAGAATTGTCCTCTTCACTTTCAACAAGAATGGCTTTGCTTGGGTCATATTCGGGTTTGGGTTCTTCAACTTCTCTTAAATTTTTCATTAAACCCCTCAATTTAATAATTGGGAGCTGTGAAACGTGGTCTTTCGCATTCATTACAAAGTCAAGTTGAGAATTAATCTTCTGCATGTCTTTTGATGGGGAAAGCAATAAAATTCTGTTTTTGGAGTATGATGTGTTGGAATAAGATAATATCTTGTTGATTATGTCTTCATAAAGTTCCATTGCCCTGTCGCTTTTTATGAACTCATATTCCTGATTATTTAACAGTTGATTCATTATCTCAATAGCTTTTCTTTGGCTTATTCCCTCGATGTTAGCTATTTTTTCAACATCGACATTATCAACTATTTTTTGGAGTTCCTCTTCTCCGCCAACGCTGTTTATGATTTTTTCAGAGATCTTATCTCCGATTCCTTTGATGTTTTGCAATGTAATTTTTTCACCATTCATTTTTACCAAACCCCTTTATTGAAAATAGTTATGTCTTTATATATATTGATTATTTGCCGAGAGCATTTGAAAAGTAATATTCAGTAGTTGGCAAGAGTATTTTTAGGGCTGATTTTTTTCAGTTCTTTATTATTGATATTTCCTTTAAAAGCAGAATTATAGATGTCTATCATTTTATAATAGTCATCCCCTTTGTAGCGGCCGTCAATTGCGAAATTGCTAAATCCGATGCTGTTCAGGTAGTTTATTTCATTGATTAATGACAGTTCGCTGTCGCTGAATAGAATCAGCTCCTCGCCAGAAAGACTTATGTGCACAGGATATTTGTTATTTTTCATATCAATTAGATAATTGTCATAGTCTTTTTTAAGTTCTTTTTTGTAAAGCAGAGGATATCTGGTTTTCATTAACTCAACTGATCCTTGAACGATTATTTCAACTTTATCCGGATTTTTGCAGTGTCTTATAATTTCTTCAAGGTCTCTTTTGCGCAGTTCTGGTGAAACTGTTAGCATTTTATAGTTTTCCAGAGCATTTATCGATTCATTATTTGTTATGTTCATGGAATATGGTCCGTATTCACCATTAAAGCTATTGCTCATTATAGCCATGTTGCAGTGCATCTTATTCAATATTCCTCGAGCCTTATTCAATACCTTGATTAATTTGTCATGGGCTATGTCCGGCCATTTCCAGATTAGTTCATAGTCCTTTCCATATGAAATCTCATAGGCATTTTTTATAAAACTGACTATGTAATTCAGATTGTAGCCGTTATCTCCGTTGATGTTCAATGAATCGTTTTGCGGCGGGATTTCAAGATATACCCTTTCCACGTTTTTGATGTTTTCCAGATGTTTCAGATTGTTTGTGTAAAATGATATGATTGGTTCTTTCGGTTTTTCCCTGTTTTCCACCTGAGGTAACTTGATTGTTTTCAGTTCGTGAGAATAGGAGTTGATAACTTCATTTTCCAGGATTTTAAACAGGTTTCTTCTAAGCTCATTAATCTTGCTTATCGGTATGAACAATGTCCCGTCATAGTTGATATTAATTTGTGTGATTTCAAAGGGATAATTGTCAACTTTTGAAAGCTGCTTTTTGATTGTATCAACATCTACGCTTTTTTTAATTGGTTTTTCAAAGGCCGTGTTTCCCCTCAGTTCGCTTTCAATAACCTTCCTGTTTGCCAGAGTCAGCCTTCCCTTTAATAGAGGAAACTTATTTTTCAAAGAGAATGTCAGAATCAATTTGGATTTAACGTAACTGTTCCCCTTGCTTTCAATTTCCTTTGCTTTTTTAGTTAACTCATGCCTTTTTGTCAAATATACGGTCGAGTCATTTAAATTGAAATCACTTTTTTTATTTTGCCACACCCTTTTAACAATCAATACCTTATCCCGTCTGGTTAAATCTTTAACTTGCTTATTTTTTCCTTTTTTGAAGTGATTTAAGGTGGTTATTATCGGATTTTGGGAAATTTCAAGCCCGTAATCATTATTGTTTTTAATAATCAGAAGGCCGTCGCCCTTTTGAGGGATGCTTTTGATTGCATCATCAAGCCTAATTGCGATTTGATTGTTCTTTGAGGAAATCACACGCCCTATTTTCAGACCTATATGGCCTGCGCGAATGCTTCTTTTGGCGTCATTTGCGAATCTTCCTTCAACAAGCCCCCTATTGAATACCAAATTTATCTCTTCGCTTTCACTTTCTTTCCCGCTTTTTAATCTATTCAATGCCTTCCTGTAGCTGCTCACGACAATTGCTAGGTATTCCTTGGAACGCATCCGTCCTTCAATTTTAATGCATGAAATGTTCATTTCACAAATTTCTTTCAACTGATTGAATAGGCTCAAATCGCATGGTGACAGGTAGTAATCTTCTTTTTCAATGCCGGGAATCCTATATTTTTGACGGCAAGGCTGTGCGCAAGTACCTCTGTTTCCGCTTCTGCCGCCTTTAAAACTGCTTAATAGACATTGCCCGGAATAGGAGTAGCATAATGCGCCATGTGCAAATATTTCAAGTTCCATATTTGTGTTTAAAGATTCAATTTCTTCCTTTTTCATTTCACGAGGAAGGACGACTCTTTTAATTCCCTTGCTTTCAAGATGATTAAGTTTAAGCTGATTTTCGCATGTCATCTGTGTTGATGCATGAATCTTTAAGTCGGGCAGATGCCTGTTGATTAGCTCAACCAATCCCAAATCCTGCACTAAAACGGCATCTGCGCCCATCGCATATAACTTTGATAGGTAATTGGTGACGCTTTCCAGTTCATCTTCCTTGATTAATGTATTGACGGTGACGTAAACTTTAACGTTATGCATATGGGCAATGTTTATGGCTTTGTTGATTTCATCTAGTGTAAAGTTTTCAGCAAACTTGCGCGCACCGTAGTTTTTTCCGGATAAATAAACAGAACTGGCTCCGGCATTTATAGCAATTTTCAAATGCTCCATCGATCCGACAGGTGCAAGTAATTCAGGAATTTTCATTATTTGTCCTCGTGTAGTCTGCCTTCTATGTAATTGCCTTTGTTAATGTAGGATTGTGAGAAATCCATTATCTGGTATTTGTATTTGGTCAGATCTTCTAAATCTTTGTTTTTAAGGCTTTCATTATAAATAGATAATATCTGTGTAGTATACTGCTCATTTGAATATCTGCAGTCAAGAATCAATGAATCCAATCCCATTTCCTTTATTTCATTCATCTCTTCAATTAGGCAAAGGCAATCCTTGTTGATGATATGGCTTTGTCTGTTGTAGTCGAAAAATACCTTATATTTGAATTTTTTCCTTTTTTTATCTTCCAAAATGGCATAATCGGCATCATTTGATATTATAAAGTCTTTTCCATCATTAAGATTAGTGAAATCGTCTTTGCTTACAATTACTTCAAGGTTTCCGTTGACAATCATTTCCAAATCTATGTTCCTGTCATGGTTTCTTTTGACCAGTTCTTTGATTTCCCTTCCTGAAAGTTCAGATGACAATATCAGTGATTTGAATCCGGACGCGTTCAAATCGCGCACGCAAAAGCTGTTCCACACGTTGAGATTGTGATTTCCATAAATTGCGCAATCGAATATTTCATTCATTCCTGGAAAATCACCCATTACAGAAACGATGATGCCCTCGTTTTCAAGCTCCTTTATGATTTCATTGCATTTCAATGCATCCTCTTCACTGATAAATGAAGATAAAACCCAAACGAATTCGGTTGGAGCGGCCATAAGGCTACCCTTTTTCAGGGTCTCCTTTATGTTTTTAAAGTAATCATAAGGGTTGTTGTAGTGGCAGTTTCCATCAAAATAGATTCTTTTCAAGTCAAATCCTGAAGCGGCCTTGATTTGTGAAATGTCATCAATGAATATGGACAGCTTTGGTGTTTTTTTCTTGACTTTTCCTTCATTGTTTTCATAATCCTCGAAGAATTTGGTTAAATTTTTCCTCACTTCCTTAACCGCTTTTTTGGTTGGTGTATAGTGATTCAACAGCAATGTTTCGGCATTTTCAAGGATTTCACGCCTGATTTGGTTTATTTCACGAATAGGTATGAAAATGTCTTTTGGCATGTTGTTGAAGCGAATATTTTCAATATAAAATGGTGTTCCCCCAGTCTTTTTAAGCTGATTTTCAATCATCGCTTTAGTCACTGGCTTGTTTTTTGCCTTTTCAAATTTGTCCAGGCATTTATGCCTGAAGTTGATCAGTTCACCGTCCACATAATACTCAACTTTGGTAAACAGGTTCAAATCATCGTCCCATGTTAATGACAGGCTTATTGGAACATTATTTGTGATAGTTTCTTTTTCAAACTGTTTTAAATAATCATGAGTGGATTTTGAATAGCTGATGAACACTTCGGTTCCGACCTTAACGAGGCGTGTGGTGTCAATTATGATTTCATTTTCATCCTGCTTTATGATGTTTTCCAGATAGATTCCCTTGATTTTGCCGTTGTATTTAAAGGCAATGCCGTCTCCGGGTTCTAAAATAACAGGTATCTCTTTGTTTTTAATCTCAATAGTGACTTTAGTGTCATCTATATTTGTAATGTCTCCGATGTACAATCCTTCGTGACCGGAATGGCCTCTGCCCATTACTTGGCCCGGCTGGTCGCCCATCATATATCCGTCAGTAAATTGCCTGTTAAAAACGAGGTGCAAATCCTTTTTGTAATCCCCTTCGTTTCCGTCAATGAGATTTCTATAGCTGTTCACGATAGTTCCGATATAGTCGCCAGATTTCATTCTGCCTTCTAATTTGAGGGATTTGACTCCAGCATCTGAAATCTCATTTAAATGATTATAGGTTGCAAGGTCATGTGTTGAGAGCAGATATCCATTTCCTATATTGTATCCTCGGTATTTAAGGCGATATTCCCGCCTGCAAGGCTGTGCACATGCTCCCCTGTTTCCGCTTCTTCCGCTGTTGTAGGAGGACATATAGCATTTTCCGCTCACGCAGTAACATAGCGCTCCATGGCCGAATACTTCAATGTCCAGGTCGATATTGTCTTTTTCAAGTCTGTCATGCATTTCCCTAATCTGTTCAATACTGACTTCACGCGGCATGACAATTCTTTTGATATTGTTATTATAGGCCCATTTGAAGGAGGGATAGCTATTCAAGCCCATCTGTGTTGAGGCATGAACTTCCAAATCAGGAATAAATGTTTTCAAAAGCCAGATTAAACCGAAATCCTGGACAATGACTGCATCCACTCCAATCTGATATAATTTGAATAGGTAATTTAAGACATCTGGAATTTCAAAATTGTTTATCAATGTGTTTACGGTTACATGGACTTTAGCGCCATTTAAGTGTGCATAGTTGACTGCCTTTTCAATTTCCTCCATTGTGAAATTTTTGGCGTATGCCCTGGCACCGTAATTCTGTCCTGCAATATAAACTGCATCAGCGCCAGCATTAACGGCAATTACCAATACATCATATGAACCTGCTGGAGCTAATAATTCTTCTAAAACCATTTTAATTTTACACCTTGATTGATTATTCATTTACATTTTTGTAATTAATTATATATTAAATTTAAAACATATTTTATATCATGTATATAGTGTTTGAAGGAATAGACGGTTCCGGAAAGTCAACCCAAATCCAATTATTAAAGCAGTGGCTGGAAGCTAATGGATTTGACGTAGAAACATTGGTGGAACCAACTGATTCTGAGGTCGGAAAACTAATTAGAGAAAGATTGCAACATCCCGATGCCATGTCTGATAACTTTCAAAGAGTTTCAGCTCTTCTTTTCGCAGCAGATAGGATGGTAATAATGGACAGATTAGAGGACGAATCCAAAGTTTTCATTTCAGACAGGTCATTCATTTCATCCTTGGCTTATCAGAACCCGACAGAATGGGTTGAAGTTTTAAATAGATATGCTAAAAAGCCGGATTTATTGATCCTATTGGATTTGGACGTTGAAAAATCAGTTGCAAGAACCTCAGGCAAAGACACATTTGAAAACAAGGAGTTTTTAACTGAAGTTAAGGACAACTATTTAAAATTAGCTAAAAATTACCCTCATGCAATCATTGACGCAAATAATGGTGTAAACAAAGTTTCTTCAGATATTAAAAAGGCTGTCGCACCATATCTGGGAATCTGTCAGGATTGTATTCCCTAATCGGAAAATGTAATAGGTCTCCTTTTGGCCTAATATGATTATAATTTAAAAAAATAAATTATGGAGATTATTTATCTCCTTCCAATTCCGCTAATCTTTCACGAATAGCATTTTCTAAAAATTCTCTAGCTTTTACAAGCTCATCGTAATCTCCGATTAATTTCGGTCCAAATTCAGTTTGTTCTAATTTTAAATCGAATTTTTCGAATGCATGAGCAAGCATCTGTTCGCCAACACCATTTGGCAAACCCATTTCGAATTCTTCTTTTTCTTCAACCATTTAATTTTCCTCCATGTATTCTCTTACCGGAGCAAAGAATTCAATTAAGAAATCTTTAATTCCATTTTTCAAGTCCATTGGGTGTAAATTACCTTCACTGAAGTCTTTAATTAACTCATCATGTGTAAGTTCGATGTCTCCACCGAATTTTTCAGGTCTTTTGATAAGCAAAGTATCTTGATTTGGGAAAACGAAGGTTTCTGCAATTTCAATCATAGGATTTCCTTCAATTTCTCCTTGAGGACAGAAGCTTTTCTTGATTTTTTTAGCAATCACTTCAACTGAATCATCAACTGCAATGTAGTTTCCTTTGCTTGAAGACATTTTGGCATCGCCGTCAAGACCATGCAATAATGGGGTGTGGATGCAAACCGGAACGTTTTCATCAATTTTTTCCAGGTTTTCTCTTGCCAACATTTGGATTTTTCTCTGTTCCATTCCACCAAGCGCAATATCCACATTTAAGGCAGCCATATCTACAGTTTGCATGATAGGGTAAAGTACGCTTGCCACTTTCGGATTGTCGTCTGCACGGCTGACTTGATCCATACTTCTTCTTGCTCTTTTCAATGTAGTCATTGTAGCCAACTGATATACCTTATTGGTATAGTCAGGCTCCAATTGGAAAGATGAGCCTAAAACATATTCAGTTGTTTCATCAAGACCAAGTGCCTGGAAACATTTTTTGTTGTATTCGGCAGTTTCAGCAATTTCTTCAATAGTTCCTTTTCCATTTAAAAATGCGTGATAATCTGCAAGAAGGATTTTAATTTTAAAACCTAACTTTTGTAATTGTTTTAATTTTTGTACAGTTACAGCATGTCCTAAATGGATTTTTCCTGAAGGTTCATAACCGGTATAAGCTACAGGTTCATCTTTTGTGAGAACTTCTTTCAATTCTTCTGTATCTATAATTTCTAAGGTTCCTTCTTCGATTAATTGAATTTTTTCTTCAATATTCATTTTATCACTTAATTCAGTAAATATGTGTATAAATCAATTTTTATAATCTTAACTTCGTCACCGACATTGAACGCAGAATATTCTTCTTTCATCTCCAAATCCAAAGCTGAATAGTCAACAGGATCCAATATTTGAATAATCTGAGGGGATTTTGAAATAACTGTTGTTGTCTCTATTTCATCTGATTTTTTAATTACCTCAATATTTTCCATATTCTTCAGCGGGATGTGGTGCTGCTTTTTTGTTTTGATATCGTCTCCAACAACTCTGTTCTTGTCAATGCCTTTAACTTGGATTAGCTTGTCTTCGTATTTGATGATATCATCTTTTTCAAATTCGGGAATCCTGATTGAAATCCAGATTCTGTAAAGTCCTTTTCCTGTGGATTTGTCTTCGCTGATAAGTCTTGGTGACTCTTTGACTATTCCGCCAAATTCTTCCTTCAGAGCTTCAACAACCTTTCTGCCGCTTTTTAAAGAACCGATATAATAGTCGCGTCCTTCTTTAAGTTTTGCTATTTGAGGACAGTATGCCAGCTTATCCTTTTTGTATTGTTTTATCAGGGTTCTTTCAACTATCTCATCAGCTTTTGCATATTCTTCAGTTTTTATGTCTCGTTTATCTGCTCTAAATTGAATTACGGATTCATAATAGCCTGATTGCAATTTACTGCATGTTGGACAAACGGTTTTTAAAATCCTAACTTCAGTTTCATGGGTTTCCTCTATCTGTGTACCTTCAACTTCCCCAATGATTTCAACGCAGCATTCAGCTATTGTTCCTTTCATCTGTTTTATTTCAAGTGTCACATGTTCGTCTGAGACTTCGTTGGCGATTTTTATGTTTCTCTCAAGTGCTCTGTAGATTATCTCTTCTTCAGGGATAAATTCCTCTGACCATTTTCCTTCTTCGAGTTTGCTGTTACAATGACTGCAGATTTGAACTTCGATTCTTTCAGGCAGTTCAATCATCTGGAAATCCTTTAAAAAACAGTCTATGCAGATGTCCCCAACCATCTTTTTATCAGTACTTCCACACTCTGGACAAAACATGATATCAATAAAAATAAGTAAAAAGGTAAAATTATAATGATTTTAAAGGCGCTGTTGCACCGCATGCAGCACATTTAAGCAAGAATATTCTACCTTCTCTGATGATTCTTGTATCCGGT
>JAEIGA010002845.1_pt1 | contig 27366 bp, 26 predicted proteins | sample 9270691 | NCBI WGS metagenome assembly JAEIGA01 (sample SAMN17057246, study PRJNA624740) | gut metagenome | biome: biome; isolation source: fecal sample | host: Bos grunniens | place: China: Xizang | collected 2019 | reverse complement strand
GCGGGGCGACCTTCATAGTCGTCGTAGAAAGTTTCAGGGATGGGGAATTCCTTGTCTTCGTAGAGGCTGAGGTACTTGAGTTCGGGAAGCCAGTTGCGGTGGCATGCCTTGTGGTGGATGAAGAGGAGGAAGGGGCGATTCTTGTCGCGCTTATTTTCCATCCAGTCAATCGCCTTGTCGGTCACGATATTGGTCATGTACCCCTTGTGCTGGGTGCGTGAACCGTCCATGTTGATAAACTCGGGGTTGTAGTAGTCGCCCTGACCGGGAACAATGTTCCAGAAGTCGAAACCAGTAGGATCACTGATAAGGTGCCACTTACCAATCATTGCGGTTTGGTAACCTGCAGCCTGGAAGAGTTTGGGCATCGTCTGTTGTGAACCATCGAAGACGTCGTACACATTGCTCGTGAAACCGTTGGCGTGGCTGTGCTTACCCGTGAGCATACAAGCGCGTGAGGGTCCCGAAAGGGAGTTTGCCACAAAGCTATTTACGAAGCGCACACCGTCATTAGCGATGCGGTCGAGGTTAGGGGTTTCCACGTAGCGATTGTCGTAGCACGACATCATCTGCGCCGTGTGGTCGTCGGTCATGATGTAGACCACGTTATACTTCTCCTGCGCTGCTGCGGAGAGGGCGAGGAGGGAAAGGGGGAGATAGGTTTTCTTCATAGAAAAAAAGGAGAAAGGAGAAAGGAGAAAGGAGAAAGGAGAAAGGAGAAAGACCATGCGGGACATAATGCGCCAGCATATTTCTCATTTCTCATTTCTCCTTTCTCATTTCACAACGTGAATTACTTCTGCGTCATCTGATAAACAACGTCCATGATTTGCTTACCGAGAGCGTCGGCTTCTTCCATAGACTTCGCTTCAGAGTAAACGCGGATGATGGGTTCTGTATTAGACTTACGGAGGTGTACCCACTTGTCAGCGAAGTCGATCTTCACGCCGTCAATATCAGTAACCTGTTCGTTCTTATACATTTCCTTAACCTTCTGGAGCACAGCATAGATGTCAGTAGTAGGATCGAGGTCGATACGGTTCTTCGCAATGTAGTACTTGGGGAATGAGTCGCGAAGTTCTGTAGCCTTCATACCAGTCTTAGCAAGGTAAGTAAGGATGAGAGCGATACCTACGAGGGCGTCACGACCGCTGTGTGAAGTGGGATAGATCACACCACCATTACCTTCACCACCGATTACAGCACCTGTAGCCTTCATCTTTGTTACAACATTTACTTCACCAACGGCAGCGGGAGTGTATGTACAACCGTACTTTTCAGTAACGTCGCGGAGGGCGCGAGTTGAAGAGAGGTTAGAAACGGTGTTACCGGGAGTGTGCTGGAGGATGTAGTCAGCAACAGCTACGAGGGTGTATTCTTCACCGAACATAGAACCATCTTCACAAACCATAGCGAGGCGGTCAACATCGGGGTCAACAACGAAACCGATGTCGTGACGACCCTTGCGCATGAGGTTGCGGATTTCTGTGAGGTGTTCCTTCAAGGGTTCGGGATTGTGAGCAAAGTCACCAGTGGGTTCTGCATTGAGGTGAGTAACCTGAGTTACACCGAGCTGACCGAGGAGCTTGGGAATAATCACACCACCCACAGAGTTTACAGCGTCGAATGCTACAGAGAAGTGAGCGCGACGGATGGCTTCAACGTCAACGAGTTCGAGTTCCTTAACGTGGTCAATATGACGCTGGTCATAGTAGAAGTTCTGAGTGTAGTGACCAAGGTTGTCAACGTCAGCGAAGTCAAAGTTGCAGTTATTTGCGAGGCGCACTACTTCAGCAGCTTCTTCGGGGGGAAGGAATTCACCCTTTTCGTTGAGGAACTTGAGTGCGTTCCACTGACGGGGGTTGTGGCTCGCTGTGATGATGATACCACCTACAGCCTTTTCCATAGTTACAGCAAGTTCTGTAGTAGGCGTAGAAGCAAGACCGATGTTCACAACATCGAAGCCCATACCCATAAGCGTACCACAAACAGTCTGGCTTACCATTTCACCAGAGATACGTGCGTCACGACCAACGACGATCTTTTTGCGGTAAGTACCAACATGCTTTTCACGAAGACTTGCATAAGCCGAAACTGACTTTGCAATTTCAATGGGGTTCAGGGTGTCTCCGGGACGGCCACCGATGGTGCCACGGAAACCTGAGATGGATTTGATAAGTGTCATAATTGTATAGAAATAAAGTTGTGTTCTTACGAAAATTCGGGACTACACCGCCACCGCGCTTGCAATCCACACCTTTTCAAGTAGCAAAGTTAAGAACTACGCTTGAATTGCAAAACTAAAATGTCAAAAAATAATAATTTTGAGGCACGAAATTCAGGTTTTTAAGGGGAAAGAAAGGTCAGGCAAAGATTTCTGGGTAATTTTGCGGGCACATTTTAGCACAAACTTTATATTTTTACAACATGAACAAGGTATCGGAAAACCCTTTCAAAAACCGAGCAATCTCTAACACACCTTTGATGTTAGTGACGGCAGTGTTTGCCACGCTCTACCTCGTATCCAATGTTATGGCGGTGAAGGTAATCTGCATTTTGGATTACCCCACCTTCGACGCAGGCACTATCACCTTCCCCTTTGCTTATATGCTGGGCGACGTCCTCACTGAAATTTGGGGGTATCGCACGGCGAAGAAGGTCATTTGGATTACGTTTCTTTGTAACATTATTCTTGTAGCTTGCACACAGATTGGCGTGTGGTTGCCCTCGCCTGATTATCTGCAGGAGACGGCAAATGCCTACAATCACCTCTTTACTTACGTTCCGCGCATTGTGGTGGGTTCACTCGTAGGTTTCTTACTTGGCGAACTCTCCAACGCCTGGATTATGGACTGGATGAAGCGCAAGACGGAAGGGAAATTCCTATGGTTGCGCACAATTGGTAGTTCGATTGTCGGCTATTTCTTCGACACGGTACCCTTTGTACTTATCGCCTTTGTGGGCATTGTCTCTACGCGCGACTTGCTCCTGATGTTGGCTACGCAATATGTGATGAAGTTAGGCATTGAAGCCTTCTTCGGCACACCCATGGCGTATGCCGTAATCGCTTGGGTGAAGCGTTCTATTAAAAGAAGGGAACAATGGAACGCTACGCACTAATCCGCACACACCTCCCCCGTGAATTTGTACTGCTTCAAGGCACGGGTTGCCGTTGGAAGCGCTGCACCTTTTGTGATTACCACACGGACACGAGTGACAATCCTTACGCTACGAACGCTCCTATCCTTGAGCTGATTACGGGAGAAATGGGGGTGTTGGACATTATCAATTCGGGGTCAGGGATAGAATTAGATGAAGAGACGTTGGCGCACATTGCGCGGGTGGTTAAGGAGAAACAGATTCACACCCTTTGGTTTGAGATGCACTACATGTACCGCCACCGCTTGAAGGAGTTTGCAAAGCGTTTCGCGCTCGCTACGGTGAAATTTAGATGCGGCATCGAGACCTTCTCCCCCACCCTTCGAAGTCTATGGAACAAGGGAGTTCCTGAGAGCGTCACGGCAGCGGATGTTGCCCGCTATTTTCAGGGCGTCTGTCTGCTCTTCGGAACGGAGGGCGACACGCGAGAGCGCATCCTTCGGGATATTGAAACGGCGCGCCGCCACTTTGAATATTTCAGCATCAACTTCTTCTGCAACAACACGACGAGCGTGAAGGCGAATCCCGAACTCGCCCGTTGGTTTGCCACAGAAATCGCCCCTACTCTTGCTCATGAACCGGGCATAGAGATTTTGATGAATAACACGGACTTGGGGGTGGGAGAATAAAAGCGTAAAACACGCCTCCCTTTTCCTGCGATGCGGGGAAAGGGAGGCGTGTTTGATTATGAGGCACAGCGACACTGTCGCTGTGAAGAGAACGGAGAGTTGTTTGCTTGTTGGGGCGCTGCGATGTCGCTGCGAAGAGAACAGAAGGGACTTGGGACTTGGAGGGAACTATTCCTCAACGATGGTTTCCCACTGCTCACAAAGTTCGTGGAGGGTGGCGAGTACGACATTGGAGTCTTCGGCTTCGAGGGCGATATTGGGGAGGGGACCTGTATTTACGGCAACGGTGAAGATGCCGGCGGCACGGGCGGAGCGCACGCCGAGGGGTGCGTTTTCAACGACTACTGCTTCGTTTGCCTCAACGCCGGCGCGGTCGAGCGCCATGAGATAAGGTTCGGGGTGAGGTTTGCCGTGCTTCACGTCTTTGCTGGAGATGATGCGCTCGGGACGGAAGATACCGGGGAAATTCAGGCGCAAGCGCTCCAAGAGCGAGGGCTGACCGCTGCCTGTTACGACGTAAAGGGCGAGTCCCTTGCGTTGAAGTTTCGTGAGGAGTTCCATAGCGCCCGGCATTTGGGGCGCTTCGGGGTATTTGTTGAATTCCTGACACTTGGCTTCGTAGATGTCATCAATCTCTTGTTGCGTAGCGTCGCGACCGTGGGTGCGCTGCATGAGCATGTTGATGGTAGAGAAACCTGTGCGACCTTCGTTCATAAACACTTCCTCGTAAGGAAGGTCAAAACCAAACTGCTTCGCCACGGTTTCCCATGACTTAGCGTGAGCGGGCATGCTGTCGAAGAGCACACCGTCCATATCGAAAAATACTGCGCGGGGGGAGGGCATAAGGGAAAGGAGAAAGGAGAAAGGGGAACCGACGCCAAACCGAGTGCAATCAAGCTTGCTTGAATTGCCGAGGTGCGAAGGAGGTAAAGACCGCGAAGCGGGATTAAAGGAGAAAGGAGAAAGACCATGCGGGACGTTATCCGAATAGACAACTCTCTATCACCCAATTATAACTTGTAATTAAGAACTTGTTAAATAAAAAGAAAGGAGAAAGGGGAAAGGAGAATATGCAGGTGCTAAATGTCCCGCATGGAAATTTCTCCTTTCTCATTTCTCCTTTCTCATTTATTAAATACGTGCCTTAATCGCTTCCGTCTGCGCTTCATAACCAGGCTTGCCGAGGAGGGCAAACATGTTGCGCTTGTAGTCTTCTACACCGGGCTGATCGAAAGGATTCACACCGAGCACGAGACCGCTGATGCCGCAACCGATTTCGAAGAAGTAGATGAGCTGACCAATGTTATAGGCATCCAACTTTGACATTGAGATGCGGATGTTGGGCACACCGCCGTCAACGTGAGCGAGGAGCGTACCGAGTTCTGCCATCTTGTTTACTTCATCCACACGCTTGCCTTCGAGGAAGTTGAGACCGTCGAGGTTTTCATCATCGTGGGGGAAGAGGAGTTTGTGGCACTGTTCTTCCACAGAGATTACGGTTTCAAACACAGTGCGTTCGCCGTCCTGAATCCACTGACCCATTGAGTGGAGGTCGGTAGAGAAGTCAACAGCTGCGGGGAAGATGCCCTTGTGCTGCTTACCTTCACTTTCGCCGTAGAGCTGCTTCCACCATTCGTTCATGTAATGGAGCTTAGGCTGATAGTTTACGAGGATTTCAATCTTCTTACCGCTCTGGTAAATGGCATTGCGCACAGCAGCATAAAGCGCTGCGGGATTTTCCATCATGGGAACGTCTGCGCCACACTGCTTTTCCATATCTGCAGCACCCTGAACGAGGGCGTCAATGTCAAAACCTGCACAAGCGATGGGAAGAAGACCTACAGGAGTAAGTACAGAGAAGCGACCGCCTACGTTGTCGGGGATGATGAAGCTCTTGTAACCTTCCTTATCTGCCGTTACGCGTGCAGCACCCTTCTTGGCGTCGGTGATGGCAACGATAACCTTCTTTGCCACTTCCTTACCGCGCTGTTCTTCACACTGCTTCTTGAGAAGGCGGAAAGCGAGAGCAGTTTCGGTAGTTGTACCTGACTTAGAGATATTGATGACACCGAACTTGCGGTTCTTGAGGTATTCAGTAAGTTCGTAAAGATAGTCTTCACCGATGTTGTTACCTGCGAAGAGGATTACGGGATTCTTGCCGTCGTTAGCAAGCCATTCAAAACTGTTTCCGAGTGCTTCGATAATCGCACGCGCACCGAGGTAACTACCACCGATACCTGCCACAACGATAGTGTCGCAGTTTTCGCGCAACACCTGAGCTGTCTGCTTGATGTCAGCGAGGTGTTCCGCAGTGATTGAAGAAGGAAGGTGGAGCCAACCAAGGAAGTCATTACCAGCGCAAGTACCTGCTTCGAGCGCCTGTTGCGCAGCCTTTACTTGGGGTTCGAGAGATGCTACTGCTTCAGCAGAGAGGAAGGGAGTAGCCTTTGAGATGTCGAGTTTGATCATAGTTGTTATTGTGTTTTATTTGAATATTAAGAGGATAGCTCTGCGACGGTGTCGCAGAGAAGCGGACGAGGCACTGCTACTTTATCGCTGAGAAGCGAACGAGGGAGCGAATGAAGAAGCGAACGGGACTCGCTTGCTTTCGGGTTGCAAATTTAAGGGAATTCGTTTGATGGACAAAATAAAGTTAAGTGTTTTTGTCCTCCTCACGACAAAGGTTTGCGTAATCCCAGTTTAGCGTTAGTTATTTGTAAGCTAATAATTTAGGAAAATGGTTAGACGGGTACGGATTCCGCCTCCTTCTCAAACTTTTCCTTTTCCCATTGTGCGATAATCTGCTCACGCAACGTGAAGAACAGGCGGATGTGGGCACCATACATTTTCTTAGTTCCGACCTTTGCAACTATATCCTTGAAGATAGAGGACGTATGGCGAACGTCCTTCACGAATAGACCGCTGTTGATGTGTATACTTTCGGGAAGTTCGTCGTGGTGTACCCTGAACCACTCAATGAGTTCTTGAAGTTCCTGAGGATCGTAGATTTTCTTGTATTCCATTTCTAAAATAAAAATATGGCAGCATTAAATGAAAAGCGCCCCTTGGAGTTCGCCATCGGTTTCACTATATATAATATGGTGGGCACGCTTCATTTTTTCAGCTTCAGGCATTTGTAACGCCATCCATGCAAGCGCCTTTTCGCGACTTACATTGTCTCGCTTCATCACGCGGCGCACACGGGTCTCTTGAGAGGCGGTGACAAGAATCACCTCGTCCACCAGGTGTTCGAAGCCCGACTCATAGAGCAGGGCGCACTCCATAAATACACGGTCATGCACCTTTGTTTGTTCGGCAGTCCATGCCTGAAAAGCCTCAGCCACGCGAGGATGCACAATGGCATCCACTTGAGCGGCAAACTCCTTTCCACGACAGATGAATGCCGCAAGGACGGGTCTCTGAAGACACCCTTCGGCATCGTAGACGTCATCGCCCACCAAAGCGGTGAGTTCACGGCGCACCACCTCGGAGGTACGAATAATGCGCTTGGCTTCATCGTCGCAGTAGAAGATGGGATAGCCAGCTGCTTCGAGTCGTCGGCAATAGAAACTCTTACCCGAACCTATGCCACCTGTTATTGCGTATGTCATCACTCGTTAGACTTTTCAATTAAGAACTCCACTTCACTCTGACTCAGGCGCAAGCGGAAAGCTGCAGCGGGTTGCTCCACAATGCGCACAGCGCACGTATTTGCCGTGGCGTCCGTCAAATCATTGGCATCAAGCACCAACTTAAAATCAGCCTCAGTCACATTGCGGAACTCCTTCATGCCCACCTGGAAGGTCACATTCACCTTCATAGGGAAGGTGCGGAGGCGCACATCCTCGGGGAAGTTGAGGGGTTGCACGGGCAAGGCAAGCGTTTTCTCAACAAGGCGGTCTACCTCAACCGACAGGCGCACGGTATCGGGCAAGAACTTTGCCCCCTTCACGTCTTGCAGGTAAATCAGCGTAGAAAAACTTTCTGTCAAGTCTGTGTGATAATAAGGCAGGGTGAGTGCCGCAGAAATCGTATCAAGTTGACGCTCCGTAGCGTAGACGGTAGCCAACGCAGGATGAAGTTCCTGACGCACGATGTAGTAACCATCGGCAGGAGCAAGTTTACCCTGCAAACGCGTTTCTACAGTTTTGGACGTTCCGTAGCTATAGAAATATTCTAAGGTGTCTGGGCGCAAACCGAGGAGTTCGGTGGAGGTCTCAAAGTTGCTCTTCAAACCACGGCGCACGTCTTCTTTGGGCAGACGAACGTGGCAAGAGGGATTGGCATAGTGTGAAAAATCAATTTCCACCGGCGCCATCGTTTGGAAGTAACGGTAGAAGAACAGCGAGGAGTTCTTATCGCGCAGGGTAATGCGCACGTCCTTAGGCAACTCCGTTGTGACCACTACATTTTCAGGAATATTTGTCAAACGAAGGGGTACGGAAATCTCTACGGTGTTGACTTCCTTAAATGCCTCGAAGCACCAGAATGCCGTTGACAACGTCAGGAAGAATAAAAAGGTCAAGAATGACTTGCTCCTCAACAGGATCAAGACAGTCTTGACCTTTTCCTGAATGAAGGGTAAAATCTTCATTTGGGGAAAGCGCTTTTACTTGTTGTCACCCACGGGAGAAGCCACGGGGTTGATACCGTCCTTGTGTACGCGAATCTTTACGCCAGAAGCAATTTCAAGTGTTACAACGCCGTCCATATCAACATTGCGCACAGTGCCGTAGATGCCACCGACAGTAATCACTTCCTGACCTACAGTAAGAGAATTACGGAAGTTCTGAGCTTCCTTCTGCTTCTTCTGCTGAGGGCGAATCATAAAGAAATACATGATTGCGAACATCGCAACGAGCATAATAATCATGCTCCAACCGCTGCCCTGCTGCGCGGGAGCTGCTTGTAAAAATGCAAATAACATAGTTGTCTTTAGTTAGTGTTTTATAATGTAGTGGAGGTTAAATTTCACGAGTGTTGAAGGGGGAAAAACGAAGTCGAACTTATTTTCAATTTACTCCTTATCATTTTGAAATAACGCGGAGTTTGTTTTTGAAAAGTGCCTAAGTTTCTTCTTCAACTACCGAAATGCGTTTGAAATACGTTAGTCCTGCGTTGCAGTTGAGGGCTTCACCACTTTCTTTTTCGCTGAAACCTTCATCAACACGCGGTCCTTATACAATCGCTTACAGATGCTGTCAAGTTGTCCATTTACGAATGCACCACTCTTAGGAGTGCTATAATTCTTAGCGATTTCTACGTATTCATTGATGCTGACATTCAAGGGGATGTCCGAGAATTCCAAAATTTCAGCCAAAGCCGTCTGAATAATCACCTTATCCATCAACGCAATACGGTCGAAGTCCCACTTCAAACAGTTATTGCGAAGGTAGCCTCTGAGTTCTTCGCCACGCTCAATGGTTTGACGGAAGAGGCGGAAGGCAAACTGGCGGTCTTCTTCGTCTGTAAATTCGGGCATCAAGGGCATTTCAGGAGTTGATTCTCCATTGAATTTGCTGAATGTCTTGATTACAAATTGCTCAATCACCATCTTGTCATCGTTCCAATAGATGCTGTGATCTTCAAGTGTGCTTTCGAGCAACTCATTATCAAGCAAGAATTCCTTATAGAGGCGACGCACCACTTCACGGTCAGCCTTGATGGTGAACTCTCCCTTGCGGATGTACTCATGATAGATAGGACTTTCGGTAAATGCCTTATAAATATTCTTCATCAAGGCATCTTCTTCAAGCCACTCCTGCTTTTCGCGCTCAATGTAGTTGATCAGCGACTCATTCTCAGCCATCTTCTGCAAGAGCTTGTTTTCCGCCAAATACTTATCGAGCAAAGGTTCCTCAGAAGCACATCCCAAACGAGCCTCACGCGCCAAGCGTGCTTCTTCACGGCGTTCGGCAATACGCTTCACTTCAACCATGAGCGAAAGCAAGAATCTATAAAGATCGTATGCCTTTAGCAGGCTAAATTCAAGTTCATTCTCAGCAGCGTCAAGGGACTTATCTTCATTTTGAACGTATGCATACACGAGCTGCACCACCTTCGTTCTTATGAGTTCACGATTTATCATTTCCTACTTCTTTTTTATAATCTCGGCAAAGATACAAATAAATATGGAATTACCCCTTTACGACCGGGCAAATTATCTAAGCGGAAGAAGTAAAAACCTTTCAGGAGAATGTTTTTATGTAAAATATTGCACTTGCGCTTGGCAGTTTAGAAAATTCGTTGCAATTTCGTCGGCGAATTACAACAATCACTTTTGAAACAGATTAAACAGATGAACGGAAAAGTTGAAAATGACATCCTCTTTAGCAAGTCAGTAAAGGCTGGCAAGCGTATCTATTACATCGACGTGAAGCGCGACCGCCACGACGAACTCTACCTCTCACTCACTGAAAGCAAGCGCGTGAAGGAAGGCACAGAAGAATTGCGCCCCGTATTTGAAAAGCATAAGATTTTCCTCTATCGCGAAGACCTCGAAAAGTTCCTCGAAGCCTTCACTGATGCCGCACAGTTTGCGATTGAAAAGCAACCCGCTCAGCCCCGCTACTCACGCTATGAGGAAGCTGAAAGCGCAGAAGCAGAAGCGACTGTAGCACCTGAAGCAGAAGGAAACGCAAACGAGAACGATGAAATCAAGCTTGGCGAATTGGAATTCTAATTACGCACCAAGCACTCTATCATCCGCATATTGCAAACGTGTGGCAGGATTGTCTTTGCACAGTCCTGCCACACGTTTGTTTTTACCTCCATTTCCATCACGCCCCGCCCCACATTTTAGCCCCTTTCTACAAGCCATCGAAAAAGGCATCCGAATTTGCAAAAACAAATCGGCACTTAATTTCAATTAAACGCCGATTTGTTGAAATTAAGTGCCGATTTGTTTAGGCGGTCTCCATCCTGCGAATTTTCTTTCGGAAATTCAGCCAAAAAAGTATGCCTGCGCTGGTCAATCCAAGGGGGAAGGACCACCATATTCCCGTCAACCCCAGTTCAAACACAAATGCCAACACGTAAGCCGAGGGGAGTGATATTAGCACATACGCGATAAAGGAGATGACCACCATTTGCTTGACTTCTGAAATGCCACGAAGCGCATTTGAAAAGGTGCATTGCAGTCCGTCGCCAAACTGATAAACGATAAAGGGGATTACTAACGCTGTCACTGCAGACGCCACTTCCACACTGTCGGCAAACCAAATACCCAGATAACTGCGAGAAGCAAAAATCAGCAACGACACACTCACAGCCATCGCAATAATCAAGCGCCACCCCGCGCTTACAGCACGTTGCAAGTTGGGAAGGTCGCGCAGACCGTGGTAATTGCTCACACGCACGGTGATAGCTGCCGCCATGCCGTAGTAAAGCATGAATCCTAACTGCCCCACCGTCAGCATCACCTGATGCGCAGCCAACGCAAGCGTTCCAAGCCATCCTACCATCACTGCCGTGAGGCTAAATGAAGCTGTTTCCATAGTTATCTGAAGTGCTACGGGGAAACCTAACTTATTGATCGCCATAAAATCAGCGCGATTTACTTTTGCACCCACGAACCCCTTATAATAAACGCTATAACGAGGAGCAATAACGAAATAGAGGGCAAAACAGCCCACCATTACAATGCGCGAAACGAGCGTTGCGACGCCTGCGCCCAAAAGCCCCATTTCGGGGAAGCCACAATTACCATAAATCAACAACCAGTTGCCCACAATATTCAAAAGATTCCCTCCAAGGAGCATCCACATCGCCGTTTTTGTGTCTGTAATGCCATCGGCAAACTGCTTAAAGGCATTAAAGAGCATGACAAACACGACCGATACCAACAACGTTAAATAATAGGGGCGCATCAACGGAAGTAACTCTTCAGGTTGCCCCAACCGATGGAGGTTAAAATAGAGCAACGTCATTCCCAACGTCAGCAACAGCGCCATCAGTAGATTTGCAAAGAGCCCATTTTTTAATTGCCCCCCAATCGCAGCATATTGACGAGTTCCAAACAGACGCCCAACAATGGGAGTAAGTCCATAAGAGAACCCTGTGGCAAACATAATCACAAGGTTAAACATATTATTGACGAAACTCGCGGCTGCAAGTTCATTCGTGCCATACCTTCCCACCATCAGTGTGTCGGCAAGGCTCAGAATGATAATTCCGAGCTGTCCGACGACAATGGGAAGTCCTAATTTCAACAAAGCACGGCAGTGAGTACCGTATGTTAGTAATTGCATAATCTGCGAAGAGTAGTTTCGGGCTACAAAGTTCGGCAAAATTTCAAAACAAATGAATGCTGGAGCAACTTTTATCCACCAATTCCGTTCTCCATCCACGTTTCCCAAGAGCAACACCCGATACAGCCTCATACAACTGTAGCTTCTGCCTATCAATCCCCATCTGGAAGATTGCTAACAAATGTTATTCCCCACACCACCCCATGTTATCTAAAATAATATTGCTAACTTTGCGAAAATTTGAGTTCTAACCATGAGTAAAATTCTTTCCCTGCTGATTTTCTTGAGCATAAGTCTTACCGCAAGCGCTCAACTACACTTTGTAGCGGCAGACAGCATCATTACTTGGGACAACGATATTGCCAACCTGCGCACTACGGCACTTAATGCAAGCCAACAGTTGCGCCCACAGCAGATTGTGGCAAACGAGTCGCAACTTGAAGCGCTACAAACGGCATGGCAGAAGGAAATGCAGCACCCTGCAGTCCCCACATCGGCATTTGCAGCAGCCAATCGCTTTTCGCTTGCCGCTCGCCTGCTTTCGCTGACGGCAGATGCCCGTTATGCCCTCGATATGGAGCAACTCATTTATGGTCCTCTGCTCCAAGAAATGGACAACCCCACTTTAAGCGCCGAAAAGGTGACTGCAGCCCAAACACTACTCAATGCCGTAGGTACAATGTTGGCAACACGCGGCGACACCGTGTTTGTAAATTTCTATGCTAACGCAACGGCGATGACTCCCCACAGCCAAGGGAACTTTCAGTTGGACCTTATAACGGGAATGCCCTTTCACGAACGCGTAAAACTCCGTTTTGCCAAGATGCCTATTCCTCAAGGTATGAAAATCACCTTCTGCCTGCGCCTTCCAGCGGGAGAATGGACCGACAAAACCCTACCCATCTATTGCAACGGGCACGACACCCCCTACAGAGTGGAGAAGGGATATGCGGTCATCACCAATACGTGGCGCCCAGGCTTTGAAATTTACTTTGACTTCCCAGCACCGCTTTTAGAAATGCGCTAAGAATCTCACCCTACTTCATTCCATCACCCCACTATGCCCTTCATTCGCTTCTGCCTCCTTTTGTTGCTTTGCGCTGCGAGCTCGGCAAGCGCCCAAACCGTTATTGACCTGAATAACGGTGGAAATTTGCGTTCGAAAACGCTCCGCGATTACGACCGCGAAGCGACTGCCAAGGCTGCACGCGAGGACTCCATACGCTATGCGGATTGCTTGAAGCGCGCATTCAGCGCTCTGCACTGCGACTCCCTTGCGGAAGCCAAAAAGTTCTTCAACGAAGCGCTAACACTCCGCCCCACTGCTGAGGGAAACTACATCGTTGAGCAACATTTGGGAGAAATTGCAGAAGTTGAGGGATTGCTCAACGAGGCTGAAGCACATTACACGAAGGCACTGCGACAAAAGCCCGACCTTCATCGGGTGAGAAGCGCACGAGCCGTAGTTGCCGTACAGCTTCACCACTTTAGTGAGGCACGCAACGATTGTGACGCTCTGCTCGCACTCACTCCCCAGAAAGAAGAGCGCCTTCGTCTGCTTTTCGTACGCGCCACCGCTTTTATGGGGATGCGTCTGAACAAGGAGGCGCGCAAAGATTTGGAAGAACTCAGCCTACTCGACCCTAAGAACGAGAATGTGCCCATCATGTTCGCCCTGCTGCTTCACGATGAAGGGCGCTCACAAGAAGCTATTGAGCGACTGAACGCCCACCTGCGCATCAACCCCGAAAATGGCGACGCACTCACACTGCGTGCCTCCATTTATAGTGATCAGAACCTGCACGACTTGGCACTATTGGATTATAACGAAGCCATCCGCCTCAATCCCCAAAGCGCAGCGCTATATTTGGAACGCGCGGCATGCTTGGAGAAATTAGGAAAACGGACTGCCGCCGAGAAAGATCGCCTCACGGCGCGCCAACTGCGCTAAGCGTAAAAACAAATCGGCACTTAGATCAGACTAATAAGGAGTTAATTTGATTTAACTCGGACTTTGTTTTCACAAATTCCGATTGCCCGCAATACAAGTTGCCTTTGCGACGCAACATCCCACAGAACCACATTAGAAATACCCCTTAACCTCAAAGAATCTCACCGACGTGAACCACCACATTCGACTAACACACCTTCTCTGTTGCCTTTTATTGCTCTGTTGCAGTTTCGGCAGTTTTGCCACCCCACGCGAGTACCGCGCAGTGTGGCTCACAACTTATTTAGGACTTGACTGGCCCAAGAAACCGGCAACAACTCCAGCGGGAGTAGAGCGCCAGAAAGAGGAACTCCGCCAGATGCTCGACCAATACGTAGCGGCAAACCTCAATACGGTATTCGTACAAGCACGTATGCGTTCTACTACAGCCTACAACTCCATGTATGAACCTTGGGACGAAGCATTTACTGGCACTCCCGGAAAGAAACCACTTTACGACCCCTTAGCATTTGCCATAGAGGAATGCCACAAGCGCGGATTGGAATGTCATGCGTGGGTAGTGGCGTTCCCCGTATGTAAAGTGCCAACGGAGAAGAAATTAGGCAGTCGTGCGCTTCCCCGAAAGCGCCCCGATTTGTGCCAACGCTGTGGCGACATTTGGATGATGGACCCGGGTGTGCCTGGCACGGCAGACTACTTAGCGGCAATCTGCAAGGAGATTGTGCAGAACTATGACGTTGACGGCATCCACCTTGACTATATCCGCTATCCCGAAAAGGAGATTCGCTTTAACGACACCAAGACGTATAACACCTATGGCAAGAAGCAGAACAAGGCAAACTGGCGCCGCGCGAACGTAACCCGCTGTGTGAAAACCATACACAATGCGATTAAGTCGGTACGCCCGTGGGTGAGACTCTCCTGCGCCCCCATTGGCAAGCATGCCGACCTACCCCGCCAAAGTAGTTATGGGTGGAATGCCTATAGCGCCGTGTATCAAGAGGCACAGGAATGGTTACGCTTGGGACTCATGGATGCCCTGTTCCCCATGATGTACTTCGACGGCAAGCATTTTTATCCCTTTGCTGTTGACTGGCAGGAAAGTTGCTACGGTCGCCCCGTAGTTCCTGGTTTGGGCATCTACTTCCTCAACCCTCAGCAACGCGGTTGGAGCCTTGAAGTCATTCAGCGCCAAATGAATGTTGCACGTAGCTTGGGCATGGGCGGACAAGCCTTTTTCCGTTCTGAGTTCCTGCTCAATAACGAAAAAGGACTCTACGACTGGGTGCAGCGACACTTCTATAAGGAACCCGCAATGACTCCTGCCATGACCTGGGCGGACAATACGCCGCCCGTAGCGCCGAGAGTACGCGCGACACTCGGACACCGCACCCTCATATTGGAATGGGACCCCGTAGCGGACGCGACTCCTATATATTATAATGTGTACCGCATCGATAATCCGGGAGCAACGCCCAAACGATTGGCTCATAAGTTGCGCTCCACCTCTTGTCGCTACTCCCCAGCCCTACCGGTGTTGATGCATTCCCAATATGCCGTAACGGCAGTGGATGCTTATGGGAACGAATCGGAACTCCAACCCATCGGCACCCCATTTTCTGCCGCTGAAGCCGAAAAACGCATTGACGACAAGGTAAAAAAAGCGTTTAATTGCTTGTCGGGTAAGAAATAAAGTCGTAATTTTGCACCCGATTAGAGTCCAACGGGGCAAAACAAGCGAGTCAGATCGACTACGCCTCCTGGAAAAATCCGTTTAACATATTTATAAAATGTACGCAATCGTAGAGATTAACGGTCAGCAGTTCAAGGTGGAAGAAGGCAAGAAGCTCTTCGTGAACCACATTCAGAACGCAGAAAGCGGTCAGGCTGTTGAATTTGAAAAGGTGTTGTTGGTAGACAACGACGGTCAAGTAACTGTAGGCGCTCCCGTAGTTGAAGGCGCTAAGGTAGTATGCGAAGTAATCGATCCCCTCGTTAAGGGTGACAAGGTGCTCGTTTTCCACAAGAAGCGCCGCAAAGGTTACCGCAAGTTGAATGGTTATCGCCATCAGTACACTCAGTTGACAATCAAAAACGTTATTGCTTAACCCCTTAAAAAGTTTAGAAGAAAATGGCACATAAGAAAGGTGTTGGTAGTTCTAAGAACGGCCGTGAATCAGCTTCACAAAGATTAGGTGTTAAGATCTGGGGTGGTCAGACTTGCATCGCAGGTAACATTATCGTGCGTCAGCGCGGTACAGTTCACTACCCTGGCAAGAACGTAGGCATGGGTAGCGACCACACGCTCTATGCACTCACAGACGGTGTAGTAACTTTCAAGCGTGGTCAGCGTGACCGTAGCGTTGTTAGCGTTGAGCCCAAGGCTTAATCACAAACACACAAAATTACAAATAGGCAATCTTCAATTTGAAGGTTGCCTATTTGCTTTTCACCCCTTTAAGCGACGGGCAAATCCAACATTCCCTCGCCCTTCCCCAAGCCTCAAAGCAGCATAACGAAAACTCAAAAGTTTCGCCCCCCTATTCGTCAAAACAAACTCGGACTCATTTCATTTTAACTCCAAGATATTTGAAAATATAAGGGAGACTATTTTCTGTTTCCCCGTTTGATGGATAAAAAATTCTCAGTTCTCCCCCTTTTGTGCAAAAAAAACATCAACATTGCTGCACATTTTCCAAAATACTTGTAACTTTGCACATAGGAATAGAGTGTGCGTAATTTACAAGCTGCACTCCTCACACACGAACTTACAATCTCCATCAACTATGTCCATTTCCAAAACGCGTAACCGCCTTGTGGAATGTGCGCGTGAACTTTTTGCGCGCCAAGGTTTTGAAGCCACAACGATGAATGACATTGCCACAGCTTCAAACAAAGGTCGACGCACACTTTACACGTACTTCAAGAACAAAGAAGAGCTTTATGAAGCTGTTATTGCCTCTGAGTTGGAAATCCTCTCGGAGAAATTAGACGAAATGGCAAGTAAGATTATGTCCCCAGAGGAGAAAATCATCGGCATCATCTACACCCACCTCTCTATGATCAAGGAAGTTGTAACACGCAACGGTTCGCTCCGCGCAGAGTTCTTCCGAGACATCAGAATGGTAGAACACGTGCGTCGTGCCTTCGACGAAGAAGAACGTAGCGTAATTCGCCAAGTATTGCAGGAGGGAGTAGACCGCAACATCTTCAAAATCGAAAGTATTCCCCTTGTGGCAGATATTATTCACTATGCCATTAAGGGTATGGAAGTGCCTTACATCTACGACAGAGTAGCAAAGGGACTCCCCAATGACGAAAGCAAGAGAATCGTTTGCGACATTCTCAATAAGGTGCTCAAGTAAAACACAACTTTAGCGGACAACCATAAGAATTTTAATAACCCTAACGAATAATTATCAGTAAAATGGGACTTTTAACAGGTAAGACTGCCCTCATTACAGGCGCAGCACGCGGTATCGGTAAGGCTATCGCTCTCAAATTTGCTCAGGAAGGCGCAAACATTGCGTTCACAGACCTCGTAATTGACGAAAACGGCAAGCAAACGGAAGCTGAAATCTCAGCACTCGGCGTAAAGTGCGTAGGTTATGCCAGCAATGCTGCTGACTTCGCTCAGACCGAAGAAGTAGTAAACGCTGTGAAGGAAGAATTTGGTCAGATTGACATCCTCGTAAACAATGCTGGTATCACTAAAGACGGTTTGATGATGCGTATGTCAGAAGCTCAGTGGGACGCAGTGATTGCCGTAAACCTCAAGTCGGCATTCAACTTCATTCATGCCTGCACCCCCATCATGATGCGCCAGCGCAGTGGTAATATCATCAACATGGCGTCAGTAGTAGGCGTACATGGCAATGCTGGTCAAAGCAACTATGCCGCGTCTAAGGCTGGTCTTATCGCGCTTGCCAAGAGTATTGCTCAAGAACTCGGTTCTCGTGGCATCCGCGCAAATGCTATTGCTCCTGGTTTCATTGAAACAGCTATGACTGGTGCACTTCCTGAAGAAGTACGCAAAGAGTGGTGTGCTAAGATTCCCCTCCGTCGTGGCGGTCAGGTAGAAGATATCGCAAACGTAGCAACCTTCCTCGCTTCAGACCTTTCAAGTTATGTTACAGGTCAAGTATTGCAGGTTGACGGCGGTATGAACATGTAATAAATGGGTTACACATATATAATATAGTGTGCTAATACATAAAAAGAACCGGGCACCACAAGAAAACCGGTTCTTTTTATTTTGTACGTCCCAACTAAACTCCAGAAATGACTCCACTTTACGAAGACAACCACATCATTATTGTCAACAAAGCGCCTGGTGAGATTGTACAAGGCGACAAAACGGGAGATACCCCATTGAGCGACATAGTAAAAGCCTACCTCAAGGAAAAATATGCCAAACCTGGGGAGGTATTTCTCGGTGTCGTTCACCGATTAGACCGTCCCGTAAGCGGAGTCGTTGTTTTTGCCAAAACAAGTAAGGCGCTCACCCGCCTAAATGAGATGTTCCGTAAAGGAGATGTGCACAAAACCTACCACACCATCCTTCCCAAACTTCCCTCTTTGGTAGGAAGTGATCAAAAGGTGTTGCTCACACATTATCTCACACGTAACGAGAAGCAGAATAAGGCTTATGCCTATGCAAAGGAGGTGCAAGGAAGCAAAAAGGCAACGTTGGATTATCAGGTTCTCAGCACCAACGACCGATACGCCCTTTTACAAGTAAACCTTCACACTGGACGTCATCACCAAATCCGTTGTCAGCTTGCAACAGCCTTAGCTCCGATAAAAGGAGACCTGAAATACGGTTCCCCACGCTCCAACGTTGACGGAAGTATCTGTTTGCACGCTCGAGAAGTGAGGTTTATTCACCCCGTCTCCAAACAAGAAATAAAAGTCCTTGCCCCTTATCCGGAACTTCCGCTTTGGCAAAAATTTGACAGTTAAGCCCCCAATAGTATTTACGCCAAAAACAGCGTTAAATTCTGGTAAATTCAACCTCCAACGGGCAAAAAACCGATTTATTGCCTAAAAATTCGCCAGATTCACAAAGTTTTTATCAAAATACTATTTGCATATTTGGGAAATGCTTATATTTGCACAAAATATCGTGCGTACCTATCCCTTGAAGTGGGGTATAGTGACGTTTTCAACGAGTAAACGAACAAAATTTTTAATATAACTATTTACATTACAACTATGAAAAAGTTAATGTTGGCCCTTGCATTTGCAGGTTTCGCTACAGCTACAGTTGCACAGGAAAATGCTCCCGTTAAGAAGCATAGCGTTTCAACAAACAGCTTCTGGGCAAATTGGTACGTAAGTGCTGGTGGTGCTTACAACGCAACTTACACATCTCAGGAATTTGATGTAACAGCAAATCCCTTTACTCACAAGCGCGGTACTTTCAGCGGTACTCTCGCTCTCGGTAAGTGGTTTACTCCTGGTCTTGGTCTCCGCACTGTTGTTGACGCAGGTTGGTTGAGAAACGTTTACACTGACAACCACGCTGGTCACCCCACAGTAGGATTCTGGAAGGTTAGCGAAGACGTTATGTTTAACATGTCTAACCTCATCTATGGTTACAACGAAAAGCGCATTTGGAACGTAAGCCCCTACGTTGGTGTTACTTACCTCCGCAACTGCTCAGACGATTTGGCTTCTTTCGGTCTTAACTTCGGTATCCACAACAACTTCCGCCTCAGCAAGCGCTTCTCTGCTTTTGCTGATCTCGCGTTCACTGCAGTTAATAATGACGTAATCGGCGCTGTAGCTCAGCCTGGTGTACGTGCTGTAGGTAAGAACTTTGAAATGCGCGGTTGGGACAAGGTTGCTAGCTTGAAGCTCGGTATCACTTACCAGATCAGCAAGACTTGCACTTGGGAAAAGACTCCCGACCTTGCTGCTATCATGGCTATGAATCAGGAACAGGTTGACGCAGTAAACGAACAGCTCGCTGCTGAACAGCAGGAAACAGAACGCCTCCGCGTTCTCCTCGCTCAGGCTGAAGCTAAGGAACCTGAAGTTCGCATCGTTAAGGAAGTAGAATTCATTGGTACTTCTGCGTCTGTATTCTTCAACACAGAATCAGCTCGCATCGCTTCTCGCAAGGACCTCGTAAACGTGAAGGAAATTGCTGAGTTCGCTAAGGAAAACGGTAAGACAATCGTAGTTACTGGTTACGCTGACAGCAGAACTGGTGCTGCTGACTACAACCAGAAGCTTTCTGAAAAGCGTGCTAACACAGTTGCTGAAGAACTCGTTAAGATGGGTGTTGCTCGTGAAAACATCGTAGTTAAGGCAGAAGGTGGTGTTGACGCTATCGCTCCTTACAGCTACAACCGTCGTGCTACAGTTAAGATTCAGTAATTTATTCTTACAACGCATAAAAATAAGAGTTGCGCATTCATTAGAGTGCGCAACTCTTATTTTTATACTTGAGTTCACCATTGGATTGTTCCATCAGATACTTACAACATCACTTTCTTTACCACCATCCTTAAGTTCATTTATATAATTGTGGGAGAAGCGGAATGGGCTATTCAAGAGAAAGGCAGAGTGGACAAGAACTTGGATGGTTTTACTCTATTTTGTCCGCCCTGCCCCAAAAGAAACAAAGAGCCTGAGCGTATATGCTCAGACTCTTTTCGTTTTTTACGACTGTTAATTATTATTCGCCAGCAACGATTGCACCAGAAGGACAAACGTCAGCGCAAGTACCGCAATCTACGCAAGAATTGGGGTCGATAGAATACTTTTCGCCTTCAGAGATAGCGCCAGAGGGACATTCGTCAATACAAGTACCGCAAGCGATACAGTCGTCTGTAATTACGTAAGCCATAATTGTTACTTTTAATGTGAGTGAATGTTATGTAAATGTATTGTTGTCTTCGTTTGTAATTGCAAAGATACACCGCCCTGCCCAATAAACAAACTAAAACTTGTATTTTTTGAGTATCTTCCAAAAAGTTTTCTTGTCATATCCCAGAATTGAGTTAATTTTGCAAGGGAAGAGAAGTAAGTTCTGCTCAACGCCTCCCTCTCTTCTCACTGATTTTAGCAACGACCCTATGAGATTCCTTTTATTACTCCTAACCATCGTTACCCTCGGTGTGTCCGCACAGGAACGTAAGGTACAAAACAAACCATTTATTGACGAACGCCGTTTCCACTACGGTTTCTTCTTCGGCATCCACGACCAAGGCATTGAATTTGAGAACAACGGCTACATAGACCCTGCAACAGGTGCCCAGTGGAGCGTTGAGAATGACAAGATGAACCTTGGTTTCAGCGTAGGTGTGCTTGGCGACTGGCGCATCAACCGATACGTAGCGCTCCGCTTGCAGCCTTCGCTCCATTTCGGGAGTAAGCACCTTAGTTTCTACGACCACAATTCGGGCAAAAAGGAGTCGCAGGACATGAAGTCAGCGTTAATCTCACTTCCCGTAAACATCAAGTTCGCAGGACCTCGCTATAACAATTACCGTCCCTATGTCATTGGCGGTATTAGTGCAAATTATGACCTCACAGCCAAGAAGCATACCCTCCTGCGCACGACTCCCCTATCCTTTTGCCTTGAAGCTGGTTTTGGATGCGACTTCTACCTCCCCTTCTTCAAGATGATACCTGAACTTAAGTTTAGTTTTGGCTTAGGAGACATTTTAGAAAAGGACCGCAGCGACCTACTTGATTCCTCTCAAATGATATATACACAAAGTGTGAACAATGCCAAAATGAATATGGTAACACTGACGCTTTACTTTGAATAACGCTATGCCTATGTAGATGCTATGAGAAATAAACGGCATTCTAATACATTTTGTAGCATAGACATTGTCAAGAAAGCCGTATCTGAACACACACTATTTGACCTACGAAAAACAAATCGGCACTTATTTCAAACAATCTCCAAGTTAATTTGAAATAAGTGCCGATTTGTTTTTTGGAATTGGGGAACTCTTCATTCGTAATCGCGTACCGACACAAAAAGTCCGCACTCCCTGTTGAGAATGCGGACTTTGATAATTTATCACAACGACACCACTATCGTTATGCGTTAATCCATACGCACAGCCTTGGTGACATTTTCAATCTTGCGCAGCGCTTCACACACCAAACGGATATCTTCTACATGGTAGACGCCCAAGAGGAGGGTTCCCTCAAAGATACCGTCATTCGTCTTCAGCGTAATTTCCTTTACAAGGAACTGTTGCAGCGATTCAAAGCAATCAGCGATGCTATGAAGCACGCCACGCGCGTCTACACCGCGTACAAAGATGCGTGCATCAAAATAGCGCACGCGTCCTGTGTTCCAAGAACAAGCGATAATGTTATTGCCATGGCGCGTCTTATACTTAGTTGCCGTTTCACACTGGCGACGGTGAATTTCAAGCGTACCATTTTCGGTAATATAGCCTAAGACATCATCACCAGGCACAACACTGCAACACGCGGGGAATGTACAATGCTGCAACACCTCTTCATCAAGTGCAAGCACCTTCTTTTTGTTCAATCCCTTGATAAATTCGCGCGTTTCAAGCGTTGCAGAATCTTCCGCGCTCAACACTTGTGCCTCATCCTTAGACTTATTCAGGAAGGTAAGGAACTTACGCCACCCATTGTTAGAAGGTTTACCCGTTAATCGGTCCACATCGGCATCTGTAAGCACGATTTGCTTGTCTGCAATAGCCAGGAATAACTCATCGCGCGACTTCAACGCATTTAACTTACACAATTTTTCTACAACATTGGTGTTGTATGCCACATCATGCTGTTCCAAAAATGCCTTTAGCATCTCCTCGCCCTTAGTTTCCTTTTCGCGACGCTCACGACGCAGGATAGCCTGAATCTTTCCGCGCGCCTTAGCCGACGTAGCGAAATTCAACCACTCGGGTTGCACATGCTGTGTCTTTGAAGTCAAGATTTCAATCTGGTCTCCGCTCTTTAGTTGATAACTTAAAGGTTCGAGTTTATGATTTACCTTAGCTCCGAAACAGTGACTACCGAGGAAGGAGTGGATAGAGAAGGCGAAATCCAACACAGTGCTACCTGCAGGCATCGTTTTGATTTCTCCCTTAGGCGTAAACACCAATATTTCCCGAGCATAGAGGTTCAACTTGATTGTATCCAGAAGGTCGAGCGTATCAGGCTGGGGATCATCCAAAATTTCCTTGATAGAGTTGAGCCAACCATCGAGTTCTGAAGCATCATATTCCGAACCAGGAGCCTTATACTTCCAATGCGCAGCAAAACCCTGCTCAGCGATGTCGTCCATACGGTCAGAGCGAATCTGCACTTCAATCCACTTACCGCTACCACTCATAAACGTATTATGGAGCGCCTGATACCCGTTAGCTTTGGGCGAAGAAAGCCAATCGCGGAAGCGTGTGGGGTGCGGACGATAGATACTCGTAAGGGCAGCATAGATGCGGAAACATTCATTCACCTCTTCCTCACGATTCTGAGGTTCAAAGACGATGCGAATTGCCATGATGTCAAAGACTTCTTCAAAAGAAACCTTCTTCGTCTGCATCTTCTTCCAAATAGAGTACGGACTCTTGATACGTGCCTTGATAGAATATTTACAACCCATCTTATCAAGCGCCTCACGAATGGGAGGGATGAAACTGTTGAAGTTATCATCGCGCTCCATCTGCGAATCCTCCAATTTCTGCAAGATGTCTTGATACGCCTCTGGGTGTTCGTACTTAAAACTGAGGTTTTCAAGTTCCGTCTTAATCTTATTAAGCCCCAGGCGGTCGGCAAGAGGTGCAAATATATACTGTGTTTCACCCGCAATCTTGTATTGCTTTGAGGGCAACATGGATTCTAACGTGCGCATATTGTGAACGCGGTCAGAAATCTTGATAAGAATCACACGAATGTCGTCACTCATCGTAAGCAACAACTTCTTAAACGTCTCTGCTTGCAAGGAAGCACGCTCGCCAAAGATACCTCCCGAAATTTTAGTCACCCCTTCTACGATATTTGCCACTTTGGGACCAAAAAGGTTGCAGAGGTCTTCGTTTGTATAGTCAGTATCTTCCTCTACGTCGTGAAGCAGGGCAGCACAGATGGAGGTAGAACCTAATCCTATCTCTTCACATGCCACTTGGGCGACTGCTATGGGATGTAAGATGTAAGGTTCGCCCGACAAGCGGCGCACACCTTTATGCGCCTGCTTTGCAAAGTTAAATGCCTTGGTGATAATGTCAACCTTCCCGCGATGGTTTGAAGCAAGGTAGGTATCAATCAACTTCTGAAAGGCAGCATTTATCAAGATTTCGTCTTGTATTTCTTGGGGAGTAAGTGCTTTGTCAGACATAGTGTAATAGATTAAGACGGTAATGGGAAATGGGAGGAGCTTATTCTGAATGTAGCATGGCTATATGCGAATCGCTCGCAAGCGTTATGCACTCCCAGAGCTTACTTCACACGTAAGCGTTTCCCTGCTCGAATGTTGTTATTCTTCATCCCGTTCAAGCGCTTTATCTTCGCCACAGTAGTGCGATTACGCTTGGCTATCGCTCCTAAGTTGTCACCTTTGCGCACGGTAACATAAACAGGCTTATTCTTGGTAGCCTCTTTCACCGCCTTCTCATCGATTGCAACGGTTGCACGTCGCTTGAAAAGGTCGGTTGAACGGTGATTATAGACGCTGTCTCCAAGGTCGATGAAAGTCAACAACTTTTCCTGGGGCAAACGTAGCGCATAGGGTTTTACGTTTCCAGGAATAAGGTCTTTCTTATACTGAGGATTCAGCGCACGAAGCGCTTCCTTGTCAATACTGCAAAGTTCTGCCACCTGATCAAAGTGCAAACTCTTTGTAATCATGACGGTGTCAGTCGTCACGGGGTAAGCCGTGCGCAAGGGTGCTATTTGGTGGTCACAATAATAGTACATAGCATAATTTGCCGCAATAAAGGCGGGCACATAACCGCGCGTTTCAGTAGGCAAATAAGGATAAATCTTCCAATAGTCCGTTGCGCCCTCTGCACGATGGATGGCCTTGTTCACGTTACCGGGTCCACAGTTATAAGCTGCGATAACTAAATTCCAATCGTTGTAAATGGCATAAAGGTCCTTGAGGTAACGCGCCGCAGCCCAAGTTGATTTCACGGGGTCTTGGCGTTCATCAATAAGACTATTGACTTCAAGGTCATAACGTTTGCCTGTTGTCAGCATAAATTGCCACAAACCTACCGCCCCAGCCTTACTGCGTGCAACGGGATTGAGTGCCGATTCAATAACAGGAAGGTATTTTAATTCCAATGGTAACCCATGCGCTTCAAGCGCTTCTTCAAAGAGAGGGATATAGAAATTGCCCGCAGCCAAACAGAAACTAACGGTGCGACTCAGTTTTCCGGTATAACGCTCAATGAATTCCTGCACCACGCTATTGTAAGGAAGTTCCATAACTGCAGGAATACGGCTCAAGCGCTCGGCATAATCTTCAGCGGTAAGGCTTGAAAGATATGCAGGCGCAAAAGACACCGTATCGGGAAAGAGATAATGGCGTGCATTCCACTGCATCATGAGGGAATCTACGCTTAAAATCATCCCTTCGGGCAAACCAATTTGCTCGTCAGCCCCGATAGTTGCATCATGTACTGTTATCACCTCCTCGCGCTGCGCCATAACCGATGTACAACACGTTGCCGAGGTAAGAAAAAGGGTTAGTATTTTACTTTTTAATGACATTCGATAGTTAGAAGAGTCTATGATTGGATGGATATGAATATTGCGTATAATTTTATGCCCTTTGTTGGGCAAAAGAGCCTGCTTTCCAAAGATTCAAGCCCTCTTAGGTTCCCACACATCAGTAGGACTATTTATTGCAACGGATTTTCAAAAAACAAAACGCCGATTTGTTTCAACAAACACGGAGTTTGTTTGAATTAACTTGGAGTTTGTTTTTGACAAGTGCAGAAGTCTTTATTCCATTCCGTTTTTAGAGGCAGGAAAGTCCACATTACTCGTTGCGAATCAACTAAAAATTGAAGGAGCAACCGATACCGTACGACTGTTGTTGCGGACGCACTTCGCGAGGGTTCGTATTGATGACCGTTGGTTCAATATTCATGGTGAGGTCCGGCGTTATGTCAAACTCCGAAAGCTGTGCATCGACATAAGCGTCAATGACCGAAAGTATATATACCCCAGCGAAGCAGAACACTGAGAGATCACGCCAACGGCGATAGCGGTTCTTGCGGTTCTTAAAGATTTCCTTATAGCGGTCTTCACGTCCGGTAATATCAAAATTGGGCGGCAGGAAATCGCGATAACTTTCCGTAGCTGGATTGTCGTCCATGATGTCAAGATATGCCTGTGAATAATCACTATACATCTGCTGGTTCCACGTAAAAGCATAAGTACACCCTAAGAATCCTCCATACACAAGGGGAAGTTTCCAGTATTTGCGATTATAAATCTGTCCTCCGCCAGGGATTACCAACGCCAACCAAAGGGCACGCTGTGGGTCGGGCACAAACTGCGCACGTTGCAGGTCGCGCTGCTGCTTCTTTAACTTCTTACTGTCGACGGGGAAACGCAAAGCGATAGTATCGACCTTTAGGGCGGAAACTCCTGCCAAAGTATCCGTTAGCGAGTCAGCGACAAGTGACTTTAGCGCAACTGGATGCGCAACTGTATCAGCAGAAACCTCATGACGCGCCTCAACAGCAATTAAACGCGCTTGCGCCGACGCTATTTGAACGCCGACGCAGGAGATACAAAGAATGATAAGCGTGAATAGTCGTTTCATATCCATTTCAGAAGGTTATCCCTTCTTCATACGGTCAAAGAGTTCGATGATACGTGTCAATTCTTCCTCGTTTTCAAAGGGTATGCTGATTTTACCTTTTCCCTGTTGCGAACAAGTCATCTGCACCTTGGTCTTGAAGAAGTCCGAAAGTTGAGTTTTCAACACTTTGAACTCTTCGGGGAGCAACACCTTCTTATCTTGAAGTGTGCGCTTGCCACTCTTCACCGCTTCACCAGCATTGATTTGTGCCACCATCTCTTCGATTTGGCGCACAGAGTAACCTTTTTCCAACACTTCCTTAAAGAACTTCACCTGCATCGCAGGGTCTGCCAACGAAAGCAGAGCACGCGCATGCCCCTTGTCGATTTGGCGGTTCTTAATCGCCATCTGCACTTGAGCAGGCAGTTTCAAGAGGCGCAAAGTATTGGCAATCGTAGCACGATTCTTGCCAATCTTCTCGCTCAATTCCTCCTGCTTGAGATTATAGCGCTCAATGAGGTGCTGATATGCCAATGCCACTTCAATAGGATTGAGTTCCTCGCGCTGAATATTCTCTACGAGCGCCATCTGCATCATATTTTCGTCATCAGCCGTACGGAT
>JAEIGA010002844.1_pt1 | contig 27374 bp, 34 predicted proteins | sample 9270691 | NCBI WGS metagenome assembly JAEIGA01 (sample SAMN17057246, study PRJNA624740) | gut metagenome | biome: biome; isolation source: fecal sample | host: Bos grunniens | place: China: Xizang | collected 2019 | reverse complement strand
GAAGTTAGCTAAACAAAAAGTATTGCCTTACGTTGCGAAAACAAAAGAAGGTTATCAATTTAATTTACCTAAAACAATGATTGCTTATATCTACTATTTACAAGAGCTAGTTGGGAATCGTTCAAAGTCTACAGTTGAACAAGAGCAAAAGCGATTGGATGCAGATATAAGGTTAAAAGAAGTAAAGGCGGAGATTGCGCTATTAGATTTAAAGGAATTAAAAGCTGAATTGCTAAGAGCGGAAGATGTTCAAGCTTACATTGAAGAATTGGCATCAACAACTAAAGCTTTATTGCTAGGTTTACCCGGTAGGTTAGCAATGGACTTAGCGAATGCAAAGACTGCAGCAGAGCGTTCGGAAACAATTGAAGAGGTTATTTTTGAAATCCTAGAACAATTGGCAGAATACGAGTTTACAGTTGAATACTATAAAAAACGTGTTGCAGAGCGAAACGGTCGGAGTGTGAACAATGACGATGAAGAAACAGAAGAATGAAAATAAAACCCCTTTGCAAATCGTTAAAGAACTAAACCGAGTAGCTCAATCAGCTTTACAATATTTCAAACCACCTGAAAAGCTCACGCTTGATGAATGGGCGGATAAATACAGAAGATTAAGTCCAGAGAGTTCGGCAGAACCGGGTCCTTGGAGAACTGAAAGAACACCATATCTAAGAGAACCAATGAAAGCTTTTACTGACCCTAAAGTCAAAGATATTGTAATGGTTGCTGGTTCACAGGTAGGTAAATCTGAATTAGAACTTAACGCTATTGGTTATATTATCGACCAAGCTCCGGGTTCGGTTATGTATGTTCAACCCAACCTAGATGCAGCAAGGAAATTTTCAAGACAAAGAATCTCGACAATGATTAGAGATAGTAAAGTTTTGAAAACTAAAGTCTATAACGTAAAAAGCAGAAATAGTGGAAACACAATCTTACAGAAGTCCTTTCCCGGTGGTATGTTAACTATAACAGGAAGCGAAAGCCCTTCAGCTCTAGCTTCAACACCGGCAAGATATATAATCGGTGATGAACGAGATAGATGGGCAAAGTCGGCTGGTGCAGAAGGTGACCCTTGGGAATTGCTGAAAGCAAGACAAACGACTTTCTATAATGCTAAATCAATTGAAGTTTCAACTCCTACAATAAAAGGTTCAAGTGCGATTGAAACTTCTTTTTTATTAGGCACACAAGAGCGCTGGTGTCACCAATGCCCTGAATGTGGCGAATATACCAATATTGTTTGGGATAAAATCAGATTCCAATCTGAAGAAAAAATAATAAACAATAAGAAATTCTATAAGGTTTCAAACATCGGTTTTGCTTGCCCTCATTGTGGGGTTATATCAACCGAAGAAACAATGAGAAAACAACCAGCCAAATGGATTGCTGAAAACCCTGATGCTTATGAGCAAGGTACAAGGTCCTTTTGGCTTAACACTTTTGCAAGCCCTTGGAAATCGTGGGAAGAAATTATTTTATCTTTTCTACAGGCAAAAGACGACCCTCAAAAGCTTCAAGTAGTATTCAATACATTACTTGGTGAGCTTTGGGAGGATAGGGGCGATTTAATGCAAGAGGACGATATGCTTGCAAGACGTGAAGAGTATGAAGCTGAATTGCCTGAAGGTTGTTTAGCTTTAACTTGTGGAGTTGATACGCAAGACGACCGCTTAGAGTATGAGGTTGTTGGCCATGGTTTCTTTAAAGAAACTTGGGGAATTTATAAAGGCTATATCCTAGGCAGACCTGATAGTCCTTCAGTATGGAATCAATTCGATGAAGTAATTAACAGGGTTTATAAGTTCAAGAACGGACAAGGCTTGAAAATCAGTATAACCTTTGTGGATTCAGGCGGACACTTTACACAAGAAATTTACGAACAATGCCGATTAAGACAATCTAAAAGGGTTTTTGCTATCAAAGGTAAAGGTGGCGAGAATATCCCTTATATTTCAACAAAGCCCTCTAAGGTGGTTATTAACGGTAATAGCAAACGGATGGCTTGGCTTTATGTCTTGGGTGTTGATGCTGGTAAGGCTGCAATAATGAGCAACTTAAAAGTAGAAACTCCGGGGCCTAGTTTTTGTCATTTTCCAAGTAACGAGGGCAGAGGTTACGACCATCATTATTTTAATGGGTTGCTTTCAGAAAAACTGGTTTTGTCAAAAACAAAGACTGGAAACCGATGGACTTGGGAGAAGATACCGGGGCATCAAAGAAACGAACCTCTTGACTGTAGGAACTATGCTCTTGCAGCTTTCAAGGTTTGGAATCCTGACTTGGATTCAATCTTTGCAAGGCTTAAAAACCCTAAACCACAAGCTCCAAAGCCTATGCAACAGGCAAGACCTAAACGTAACAAATCAATGAATACTTATTCAGAATGGTAGGTTGATATGACTAAAAAAGAAAGATACAAAGCCGAGCTAGAACGCAAACGAGCAAGGCTTGACTTGTATTTAGCACAAGAAGAAAAGATGTTGACTGGTGGAGTTCAGAGTTATGGCATCGGTTCAAGAAATCTTGCTCGCTATAACACAGACCTAGGACAAATACGGTCGACAATAGAAAAACTTGAATCAGAAATTGAGGAGCTTGAAGGGTTAATAACCGGTATAAAGTCTAGAAAAGTTATGAGTGTAATTCCAAGATTCTAGACCGCAAGGGTTTTTTGCTCCTTTTTCCCTTGCGGTAGCTAGGGAAGTATCACAAATTAACGAGGGTAGAAATGGCTAAGAACAGACATAAAACTTCAAGAATAAATAAAGGTTATTCGGAAACTGGTGCAAGCTTTACACGAAAAGCTTTAAAGAGCATGACAGCTCAATCCGGTTCACCTAATGAGGATATTAATTATAATCTAAGGACTCTAAGACAGCGTTCAAGAATCCTTGCAATGTCAGGTGGGCTTGCAATGTCAGGTTTGAAAACCAATAGAACAAACGTTATCGGTTGCGGATTGATTCTTAAATCTGCAATTGATAAAGATGTTCTAGGACTTACTGATGAGGAAGCTAAAGCATGGCAAGATAGAGCTGAAAAAGAGTTCAAGATATGGGCTGAAAATAAAAACCATTGCGATGCAATTGGTATGAATGATTTTTATAAGATTCAGCAACTTGTTTTCTTTAACTCTATAATGAATGGCGATTGTTTCACGTTGATACAAAGGGATGAGGAAGCTGTAACGAAGTTAATGCCTTATTCTTTAAGGCTTAATGTAGTTGAAGCTGATAGGGTTCAAACACCTTGTAGCGGGGCTTCAAACACTTTGTCTTTATCAACTGATGGTAAGAACTCAAAGAATGGCAATCGCATTTATGACGGTGTTGAGGTTAATAGAAACGGAAAAGCAATAGCTTTCCATATCAGAAATAATTATCAATGGGAAACTAACGCAGACCCTACAGAATGGCAAAGAGTTGAAATCTATGGCAAGAAAACAGGATTACCTAACGTAATACATACACTTTGCGATGTTGAACGACCGGGGCAATATAGAGGTATTCCTTTAATCGCTCCAGTTATTGAAATGATATTGCAAATCAGACGTTACACCGATTCTGAATTAATGGCCGCAGTAGTTGAAAGTTTCTTTACTGTATTTGTTAAAACAAACACAAAGACTGGTGAAAATCCTTTAACGGATACAGATACAGATACAGAAGATAGTGAACAAACAGTATTGAACGAATCTGAATACGAAATGGGTTCAGGTAATATGGTTCACCTTTTACCTGATGAAGATGTAACTTTTGCAGACCCTAAAAGACCAGCTGGAGGATTCCAAGGCTTTGTTGAAGCTATCGCAGTTCAGATTGGGGCAACTTTAGAAATCCCAAAAGAAATGTTATTAAAACAATTCAATTCAAGTTATTCAGCTTCAAGAGCAGCGCTTCTTGAATTTTGGAAACTGGTTAAGATGCGCAGGGAGTGGTTTGTTGCAGACTGGTGCAGACCAATTTACGAAGTCTTTATACATGAAGCAGTGGCTCGGGGCAGATTGAAAGCACCGGGCTTTTTTGATGATCCAATCAAACGTGATGCTTGGTTAGGTGCTGAATTTGTAGGACCTTCACAAGGAATGTTAGACCCTACTAAGGAAATCCAAGCGGAAGAAATGATGTGCAAAAACGGATTTAGTTCAAGAGCTGATTCAGCTATCAAGCTTAACGGTTCTGACTACTACAGAAATATCGACGCTTTGAAACTAGAGAACAAAAAGCTCAATGAGGTAACTATCCCTGAAACAAAAGCACCAGTTCAAGAACCTAGTCAAGATGCACAGGAGGAAGAAAGTGAAACATAGACAAATAGAAAAACGAGTTAACTCTGCTCTATTAGATAACAATGTTGGAAAAATCGAGCTATGGGGCGATGTATGCGAAACTCAACCAATTGATATGTGGACTGGTAAACCTTTAGAGGGGCAATTCATAACAATGAAAGAGTTTAAAGAATCTTTAAACCGAGTTGAACATTGTAACTCTATTGAGCTTCACCTTAATTCTTATGGTGGCGATGCAACAGTTGGTATTGCGATTCATAACCTTTTGAAAGCTACAGGCAAAAAAATAACTTGTGTCATTGATGCGGTGGCTTGTAGTGCTGCTTTTACTATCGCAATGGCAGCTGACGAGGTTCAAGTTTATCCGGGTTCAATCCTTATGTGCCACGAAGTTAAAAGCTTTATGTTTGGCTATTACGGAAATGACGAGCTTAAAAAGATTGAGAACGGTAACACCGCTTATAACAATTCGGCTGCAGCTATGTACGCAAATAAATCAGGTATGAGCAAAACTCAATGTTTAAACTTGATGAAAAAAGAAACTTGGATGGATGGAGCTGAAGCGGTTGCTTATGGCTTTGCGAACGTATTGCTCGAAGCAGACGAGGAAAATAAACCAGTCGAATTGGTGAATAAAAACACATTAAAAGTTAATGGGGTTGAGTATGACGTCAGCGGGTTAAATATACCTGATGATTTTATAAACAAGTCAAACGACAAGACAAACCTAGGAGGAATCGGCATGTCAAAAGAAAGTCTCAAAGACAAATTGATTAACGCTATTTCTACAATCTTCAAAAACGAAGCCGAAGAGGAAGTTATTGAAGAAGTTAAAGAAGAAGTGGTAATCGAGGAGGAGGTTAAAGATGAGCCTATAGCCGAAGAAATCGTTGAAGAAAAAGTAGACGAAGTTAAAGAAGCTGAAGGCGAAGAAGAACCAAAAGAAGAACCTGAAAAAGCAGACAACCAAGAGGTTGTTAATTCAGCAATTGAAGCTGAAAGACAAAGAATCCAAGAGATTGAAGCTATCGCTGGCACAATTGATGCGGACCTAGTTCACGAAGCTAAGTTCACTAATGTTTGCGATGCTAAAGAACTTGCTTTGAGAGCGCAACAAAGAGAAGCGCAAAAAGCAAATCAAGAACTAGAAAACTTAAAAGCGGATTCAGAAGCAAGCAAGGTTAACGAAGTGCCAGCGGTACAAAGTGAGCCTGATTCTGAAACTCTAACAGAATCACAAATCGATGATGTAGTAAAAGCAATGTACAACAAACTCAACAAGGCTAAGGAGGGTAAATAATGGCTGAACAATTAAACAAATTAGTTGCTGAAGTAACACCTGATAATCTTATCAACTCAGCACACGAAACAAACGCTTGTCATGTAACAGTAGCAGCTGGACAAGGAGTATTAAAAAGAGGAACAGCTTTGGGCGCTAAAGACGGTAAAGCAGTTATTTTAGGCACAGATGGAGCAACAGCTTCTTGGATTTTAGCAAAAGACGTTGATGCAACTGAAGAAGCAGTAGCAGTAGCTTACAGAGAAGGACATTTCAACGCAGATGCTCTTATCGTGAAAGCTGATTATGAAATTTCTGCAGAAGACAAAGACGAATTTAGAAAACGTAACATCATTTTATCTGAATCACTATAGGAGGGTTAAAAATGGCATTAAATTATACAGATACAGCAGTATTGTTAGCTGCATACAAACAACAAAAAGCACCTAACACTTTCTTACAAAATAGATATTTTCCTGATGGAACAGTATTTACTACTTCACAAGTTCTAGTTGAATACAAAGACGGTAACCAAAAACTTGCTCCTTTTGTTTCTCCTGAAGTTGGTGGTAAAGCTGTAAGACGTGATGGTTATAAAGCAACTGCTTACGAACCAGCTTTCATTGCTCCAAAAAGAGCTTTAACAATCGACAACTTAACTAAAAAAGGTTTCGGTGAAGCTTTATATGGTGAATTAACACCTGAAGAAAGAGCAGTTAAAATCACAGCTGATGATTTAACTGAAATGGATGAAATGATTGTTAGACGTCAAGAAGAAATGTGTGCGCAAGTGTTACAAGAAAACGCTTTAACAATGAAACATTACGGTGATGATAACAAAGTAGTTGATACTAAAGTTATTGAATACTTTGAAGGAACAAACGGAGCAGTTTATACACCTAACACTAACTGGGATTCAGCTGATGCTGACATCTTAGGAGATGTTGCAGCTATTGCAAAAATATTAACTAAAAGAGGTTTACCAGCTACTGATGTTATTCTTGGTTCGGAAGCAGCAGATGCTTTCTTGAATAACGAAAAAATCCAAAAGCTTCTTGATAACAGAAACTACAATATCGGAACAGTTGACCCTACAGAAAACTTCCCTGAAGCAACTTTCTTAGGTGTTATCAATTGTAAAGGTCGTAAGATGAACTTCATCCAATACGATGCAACTTATGAAGATGAAAACGGTGCAGATACACCTTATATCAATCCTAAAGATATTATCGTAACAGCTCCCGGTTGCGGTGTAACTAACTATGGCGCAATTACACAAATCAACTTTGGTGAATCTATGCCTAGAACACACGCTGAAAAACGTGTTCCTTTATATGCAATCAAAGACCAAGTTAGAGAAGTAGCTTTAAGAACAGCTCCTCTTGTACAACCAAAACACAAGAATGCTTTCATCAAAGCAACAGTTCTTTAATCGGTAACAAATAAAAGGAGTAAAAACAATGATTAAAATAATCAGAGGATATTATGGATATAAAAATGGGAACTCAATCATTCCTAAATCTTCAAAAGATGCGCCTTTTGAATGCGATAAAGAAGAAGAAGCAAGACTTGTTAAATTAGGTGTTGCTGAATACGTAAAAGTTGAAGCTGACGGTGATGCACCTTCAGGTGAGCTTTATACAGACAATAGTTCTTTAGCAGAACTAAAAGAAACTGCTAAAAAATTAGGCGCAACTGATGAGGATTTAAAACCTCTTAAATCTAAAGCACAAGTTAAAGAATTAATCGACAAACTTGCAGATGAAATTGCTGAAGGTGAACCAGTAGAAGGTCCTGATGAAAGCGAAATTGTTGAAGCTGACGGTGATGCACCTGATTTAGGTAATGATGACGGAGTGGTGGAATAAATGACCTTTAAAGACGAAATTGCTAACGATATTAATTTTGTATTCTTGGCACTAGATGATTTTGCAGAAGAACATCTAGTCGATGGTAAAAAGATTCTATGTGTAATAGATGATGAAGCCTTAAAAACAAGACAAGGGAGTGCGGAAATCGGAATCGATGAATGTACTCTCTTACTTTTTGCAAAGGTTGAAGACTTGCCTAAAAAGAAAAAAGGCGGGTTGTTAAATGTCGACCACAAGCAATACATGATTGATGATTGGAAAGTTAATTTTGGAATGGCTGAAATAGCTCTACATCAGAATGTTTCTTACTAGGGGGTAAATATGGCAGTAGTAAAACAACTAGACAAAATAAAAGCTTGGCTAGAAGCTGAAATATGTCCTCAATTCAAGTTCAAACAGGCTGACGATGATAACGTTGATTCTACATATAATTACGAACTCGTTAATCCTAACGTGTTCATTTTGTATGTACCACCTAAAGAGCTTATCGGTGAAGCAAATAGAGTTCCTTCAATTTGTATTCAATTTGAAGAAGGTAATGAAAGTATGGCAAAGGCGAGCGGAGTGTTAAATCTCCGCTTGCAATTTGCGACATTCAATCCGGGTGAACATTATGACTATGGTGTTGACCGTTCTTTTGATGCGAATACAGAGGGTTGGAGGGATGTTTGGAACTTCATAGACTACATAATGAGAAAACTTAGAGATACCGAGCTTATTGGCGATTTACGAATCATCAAAGAGAATGGTATCCACTATGGCCCTATTTCAGACCAAGGACAAATCCCTAATTTTTATCCATATTATTTTGCTTGGATGACCTTTTCGGTTGAATACGGAATCCAATCATCTAAAGCACAAATTAGAGAACTATTATAACGGAGGAAAAATAAAAAATGGCTAATAGTTATCAGCATGGTGCTTTTGCCTTGCTGGGAGATTCCGTTGCACAAAGTGCAATCCAAGCGGGAACGGTTCCAGTATATATCGGCTTAGCTCCTGTAAACTTAATTAAAAACTATGCAGAAAATGAAATTATTAACACTCCAGTTAAACTTTCAAACTTTTTGAATGCTCAAAAAACAATCGGGTATTCAAAAGCTTGGGATAATTTCACTTTATGCGAAGCTATCGGCGCTCATTTTGATAACAAACTAGGCAACATCGGTCCTATTTATGTTATTAACGTGTTAGACCCTGATAAGCATAGAAAAGCAGAAGCTACTCAATTTAATGTATCATTTACAAATGGTGTAGCTGAATTTGTTAGCGATACTGTAATTCTTGATACAATCGTGTTAGGCGAAAAAGTACAAGACGTTGATTTCACAGTATCTTATAACTTCACTAGCGGTAAAGTTATCTTAACTTCAATCGGTACAACTCAACTTGACGGACAATTAGCTGGTTCTTACTTTGAGGTTGATACTGCAGCAGTTACAGAAGACGATATTATCGGGGCTGAAGTTGATGGTATTTATTCAGGTATGCAAGCGGTTTCATTGCTTTATACAAGAGAAAATCAAGTTGCAAACCTTCTTTCTTGTTTGAAATTCAACACAAATAAAAAAGTTTACAATGCAATGGCTACATTCTGTAATGGAATCAATGGTCATTGGCAAGCTTTCTTTGTGGCTGATATTCCTGTTAAAGATGGCGAAAACACTATTGATACTTTTGTTAAAGCTAGAAACTGGAGAGACACAAACGGTTATGATTCAGAACGTTCAGAAATCTTTTGGCCTATGGCTTACGATAACGCAACAGAAAGAATCTATCACGCTTCAACACTTGCTATCGTTGAATCTTTAAGAATCGACCAAGAGAACGATTCAATCCCTATGGAATCTTGCTCTAACAAAGAAATCCCTGTAACAAAACAATACTTTGGCGCTGATTCTAAAAATCAAGGTTTCGACCAAGTAACAGCTTCAGCAGAGCTTAACGCTTATGGTATTTCAACAATTGTTTATTGGGGCGGTTCTTGGGTTCTTTGGGGCGGACATACAGCTAAATACAAATTCGGAAAAGATATTGATGTAAGAGCAATTGATTCTCACTATATGCGCATGCTTTTCCATTGTATGAACGGATTCCAACGCAGACAAGCAAGCAATATTGATAAACCGTTTAATCTTCAACTTAGAGATAGCATTTTGAACGAAGAGCAAGAAATCTTAGATGGTTTAATTGCTATCGGTGCATTATTACCGGGTTCAAAAATTCTATTCTTACCTAGTGAAAACAGCACTAGCGATATGATTAACGGTGATTTCAAATTTGATTTACCAATCACAGTAACACCTAGAGCTAAATCTCTTACCGGTACAGTTTACTATACCGATGCGGGCTTGGCTAGTTTGGTAGAGGAGGAGTAGAAACATGGCAAGCTTAGTTAAAAAAGGCACAATCGTAGGTGTAACAGCTTATGTTGAGAATGCACTTGTTGCTGAAGATGTAACAATTTCTCTTCCTGAAATTACACCAAAAACACAAACCTTTAACGCTATGGGGGAAATCGAACTCCCAATACCTTTGATTGAAGCAATGGAAGCAACTGTTAATAAGGTTGGTATTGATAAAGGCTTTATTAAGCTTTTAGTTCCTGAAAAACGTAAATTTGAATTCAGATGGGTTCAAACTAAAGTTAAAACAGATGGAACACAAGAGGTTGAAGGTTGTAAAGCGTTTATTACTGGTATTCCTAAGACAGTTTTCCCGGGTGGCGATATTGCTCCGGGCGAAAACTATGAAGGCGCTATTGCTATTGCTGTAACTCGTTTCCAACTTTATGTTGATGGAAACGAATATATTTTAGTTGACAAATTAAAAGGGCAACTATCAATCAATGGCAAAGATTACGCTAAAGGAATCAAAAACTTATTATAGTGTAGGTTATATGGGGGCAAGGGTTTTTCCTTGCCCTTTTTAAATAAAGGAGAAATAAAAATGGGAAAAGAAGTTTTAAAGTTGAGTTCACCTATTAAAGTTAACGGTGAAACCATAAAGAAATTTGAGTATGACGTTCAGAGATTAACTGTTAACGATATTTTGACAGCTAATAAGAACAAATTAAGAGCTTTGGGGAACGTTGATACTTCGCAAAAAGTCGCTGAATTAGATGCAGATTTACATTTCTATGTAGGTATGCAAGCGATTATAAAACTCAATCCTAGTGTAGATGTTTCAGATTTAAACAATTTGAGCGGTTGCGATGCTTATAAGCTTATGCAAATTGGTAGAAGTTTTTTCAGAGCGGACTCTTTGGAGGAAGAATCGAACATCTCCGAAGAGCAGTCAGCGCCTACACAAGACGATACAATTGCTCAAAGTTCGAAGTAGAAAAAATGACGATGTTTGATTTCTTGGTTGAAATAAAAGCGATGAACGAAGAAATCGAAGAAGAAAACAAAGCACAAGAACAGGCACAAATGCAGATTAGACAAATGAGGTCGAGAAATGGCAGATAAAAAATTAACGGCAATAGTTGAACTAGCTGGAGCGATAGACCCCAGTTTAGAGAAAACCATTAAAAGCGCTCAAAAATCTATAGGTGGATTAAACCTTAAAGCGGTGGCTATAGGAACAGCTTTTGTAGCTGGTGCAGCTCTTGCGGTTAAAGCTGCAGCGGATATTGGAAAAGCTTTATATAACCTCGGTTCTGAATTTGACAGTGCCTATGATGCTATAAGAATCGGAACTGGAGCGACTGGTGAAGACTTGGAATCTTTAAAAGACACAATGAAAGATGTTTATACAAGCATTCCAGCTTCAATGGAAGATTCAGCTAAAGCTATCGCAGATTATAACACTCGTTTGGGTTTAACTGGTGATGAATTAGCTGATATGTCTACAAAAGCTCTACAAGTCAGTTCTATGCTTGAAGAGGATTTAGGAGCTACAATAGAAAGCTCCTCACAAGCGTTTCAACAATGGGGTATTGATTCAAAAGATATGGGTAAACAGATGGATTATATCTTTAAGGTTTCCCAATCTACCGGTATCGGCTTTAATGAGCTAATGACTACAATGCAACAGTACGGTCCACAACTTCAAGATATGGGTTATTCATTCGAAGAAGCTGGGGCTTTAATCGGGCAAATGGAGAAAGCCGGTGTTAATACTACTGAAGTTCTCGGAGCGATGAAAAAAGCGGTCGGCACGCTTGCAAAAGAGGGAATCAATGCAAGTGATGGTTTACAACTCTATTACGAGAAAATCAAAAACGCTGGTACAGAAGCAGAAGCTACAGCACTCGCTAACGAAGTTTTCGGAGCTAGGGCTGGTTCAACTATGGCTGCAGCAATCAGAGACGGTTCTATTGCAGTAGATGAGCTTACAAAAAGCCTTCAAGGTAATTCTGAAAGCATTGATAAAGCTTATTGGGATACCGCTGACTTTGCTGAAAAGTGGCAGTTGCTACAAAATCAAATGAAAGTAGCCTTTGAGCCTGTAGCTATGGCGGTATTTGATGGCTTGGCAGACCTTATGCCTATAGTTTCAAACCTAATGCAACAAATGGCCCCTATTATAGCTGAATTGGTAACTAAATTAACTCCGTTTATCAATGAAGTATTTACTAAATTCGGAGAGATTTTAGAAATAATTGGTCCGGGTATAGCAGAGTTGGCTGGTTCGTTATTACCTCCATTGATGGATATAATAACCGCTCTTTTACCACCTATAATGCAAGTTGTAAAAGCATTATTGCCGGCACTTGTTGAAATAGTCAAGGCTTTATCACCAGTAATTGGGTTCTTGGCGACTTTGATAGGTTCTGTTTTAACGCAAGCAATTAATCTTGTAATGCCTTATGTACAAAACCTTATTGGCATATTTACAAACCTAATTAATTTCATTACCAATATATTTTCAGGTGAATGGGGGGCTGCTTGGGAAAACATTGTCGAAGTATTCAAAAACATATTTGGGGCGGTTGTTAATTATGCGTTAATGCCTTTGAACACTCTTATTGGTTTAATCAATGTAGCGATAGAAGGCTTTAATCAAATAAAACTCCCTAAATGGGTTCCGGGTATTGGTGGAAAAGGAATTGATATTCCTTTAATACCGATGATTGAAGCTCCAACATTCGCAACTGGCGGTTTTACAGATGGGGTTTCAATTGCTGGTGAAGCTGGTACAGAAGCGGTTATCTCATTCGATAAAGCTTACAGAAATAAAAACGTAGGTATATGGGAAAAAGCTGGGCAAATGCTCGGAGTTTCTACAAGTGGTTCAAGTATCGATATTGGTGGTTTGACTATCAATTTTGATATAAGCGGAAGTAAGAATCCACAAGATGTTGTGTCCGAAATCAAGAACAATATACACGATGTTGTGGATGAACTTGTGGAAGAAATGGAACGTAGGGCTTTTGGTAATTACAATGTTAATGCCTATACTGGTTAGAGGTGAACAATGGAGATAGTTGGATATAAAACACATATAGTAGCAGCGGGGGAGAGTTTCGACTCCCTCGCTTTTGATTACTATGGCGATGAGTTCATGGCTGATAAGTTGATGAAGTATAAAGACAACAAACCACATATAAGTAAAGTTATTTTTGAGGGTGGGGAAAAAATAACAATCCCAGTCTATGACGATATAGAAAGTACAGAAACACTTGCACCTTGGCGGAGGTAAATAAACTATGACAGTTCAAGCACAATGGAGCGATAGATACTTTAGAATAACATCAAACCAACTCAAAACGCTTGAAAACTTTGGTGCAAGCTATAAAATCAAGAAAAAAACAGACGGAACTTCAAATAAAACTGTTATTGAAGGTCACGAGCTACAAAGTTTCAGCTTGAATTATAAAGTTAGTCCACAAACAGGAGTAGAACCTTTAACAGAATACATAACAATGCGTTCGTATTTAGGGAAAACAGCTCCTTTATTGGTTGGCAATACTATTTTCGGGCCTGATTATTTAATGCTTGAAAAGGTTTCTTTGAGTGCCGAGCAGATTTCTCCTGATGGGATTATTCTATCAGGAACAATTACAATCGAGCTTAAAGAGTATCAAGTTGAGGGTAAGCAAGCTTCAGCTAAAGGAACTAAATATAAAAGTCCTATAAAAAATCCAAAAAAAGAAACTATAAAAAGCGGTCTTGCTGATGTTGGTTTGAAAATTTTGTATAACGGGAAAAATATCACAGACGATATTTCAGTTTCTAGCTGTATACATGACATGTTCGCTTGCTCACAAGCTGATACTTTATTAATTAAGTTTAACGATGCTAAAAAGCTTTGGGATGGATGGAAACCTTCAAAGAAAGATGTTATATCGGTTTCTTATGGAATCGCAAAAACTGGAGCAATGTATATTGATTCTGTAGTTCCTGAAAACGGTTTAATGACTCTTAGGGCTTCTTCAATACCACCAACAGCATTAAACAAGACTGATAAGTCTTGGGAAAATGTTCACTTGTTGCAACTGGTTAAAGAGATAGCTGGTCGACATGGATTAGGTTTTGAAAGTTACGATGTTTCGGACAAAATCTATGATTATGTAAGACAACCTAATATTCCTGATTTTGAGTTCTTGCAACAAAGATGTAATTTAGAGAGTTTAGCTTTTGTTGTATACGATAGTAAATTAGTCCTATATGATGAGGAAAAACTTGAAACAGCTACACCAGTTAAAGAAGTTAAAATAACTTCTGAAAACGATTTTAGCTATACCGATAGTTCACAAAATGGTTACGGAAAATCAATAGTTTCTAACGGTAGTTTAACCGGTAATTATACAAGTAAGAATGGATTATCTAACTCGCTAACTCAAACTATAGCAACAAATATCAGCGGACAAAATGAAGCTGACAGATTCGCTAAAGGGTTATTAAGGCAAGCAAATAAAAACCTTACTAAAGGGGTTTTCAAGCTTCCTTTAATGCGGGAGTTTTCGGCTGGTTCAGTTATGAAAATAGCTACTTCAGGAGCTAAAACTTGGAACGGTAACGGCTTTGTTTCACATATAAGGCAAGATTACATCAATTCAACTTCAAAAGTTTTCTTCAGAAAGGCGGTTGTTTAAAAATGCAAAAAGGAAAAATTTCATCCTTTGGGGCAACAGATGCAAACGGATTATACAGAGAAGCCAAGGTTCTTCCTAATACTGAATCAGGAATGCCTACAAGGTTTTTAACAATCCCTTGGTATCTAAGGGGTTCAATGGGAAATCTAGCAATCAATACAGAGGTTGTTTTTGAAACATTTGCAGATTTAACAGGCTATATTGTAGGACGTTTTGACGGTGAGTGGACTGGGAATATTCCTTATGAACTCACTACAGAAAAGGGCTTGACGGTTGCGGAAAACGTAACTTGTTCAGACCTTGCAACTTCAGCAGTAGCAAGTCAAAACAGTCACGTTCACTCAAACGGAAACAATGGAAGCGATACTGGAGCGCCTACAGGCTAGGGGGTTTAAATGTCTATACAGGCACAATGGAATAACGAAAAATTCGGAATAACTGCAAGCTCTTTGAAGAACCTTGAAAGCTTTGAAATCTCTTGTGGAATCGTAACAGAAGAACAGGAAAGCTCTAATAAAGTTAAAAAAACTGTAGTCAAAGGCTATGCAGCAGAAGAGCTTAAAATCTCTTATAATGCTGGCTTTGTTGTTGGTACAGACCCAAGGCAAGAGTTTGAGGATTTTAAAAAAATTGCTGGTATGCAAGACAATTTCTATTTAGGCAATGTTAATGTCGGTAGAACACAATTTGAACTTGATGAAGTCCAATTGTCAGATACTCAAATGGACACAAACGGTAGAGTTTTTTCAGGAAAAATCTCATTGAGTTTTACTGGTGATAGCAATGTAAGTTCTAAGGGCTCTAAATCTAAAGGTAAATCCTCTAAAAAAGGTGGATTGAGTATCACGCAAGCTGAAATTGATGCAATGAAAGCTAGAAATAAAAAATAGGAGTATAGATATGAAATCTTCAGGGAATGGCAATGCAGCGCAATGCGTTGCTAATTTGTGTGCGATTTTTCAGGGTGAAGTTCCTTATCAAAGACTAAAAGGTATGGATCCGAGATTGATAGATGAAAACCTCATAACCTCCGAGCCTAAAGTTAAGAATCACGCTACTTGGTTGATTGAAAACTATGAGGAGCGAGTTGAGGTTAATGACATAAACGTAAGAATTGATGAATCAGGCAAGGTGCAAATCGAGCCTGATATTTCATATTAGGAGGATAAATGGCTGATTTAGATTTAATAACAACCGATTCACGAACAATTTATTTAAACACAATTGCTGGTTTAGAAAGTGAATTAAACGAGCCTTTATATCCGGGGGATGAAAGAAGATTATTTGCAGAAGCACAAAACGCTTTCTTGACTTCATACCAAAACACAGCTAATGAGCAATTCAAACAAAGATTTATGCAATATGCAAGCGGTGAAGTTTTGGATGCTCATGGCATAAGTGAGGGTTGTATAAGGTTAGAAAAACAGAAGGCTAAAGCGATTCAAAGATTTTCTCTATCAGCAGAGCAAAAAATGAACGTAGTTATCCCAGTAGGAACAAAGGTAACAGCAGATAGCGAGAAGTATTTTCAAACCATCGAAGTTGCAGTTATTGAAGCTGGCAAACTTTACGTTGATACGATTGTCGAAGCGGTTGAGGGTGGAGCTGATTATAACGGATATGCAATTAATCAGTTAAACTTATTGGTTGATTTAATCCCTTATGTAGCAAATGTTACAAACCTAGAAGCTACTTATGGCGGAGATAATGGCGAACCTTATCCCGAAGAGGATGGGGGCGCTGGTGATGAAAGCTATAGAGAAAGAATCAAGCTTGTACAGAGTACAAAGTCAACCGCTGGTGCTCAATCAACCTACGAATATTATGCAAAATCAGCGGATGCAAGTATTGAAGATGTTAAAGTTACAAGCCCTAATCCTTGTGAGATTAATATTCTTGTACTTTGCAAAGATGGAAAAATTCCTGATGAAGAAATTTTAGCAAAGGTTGAAACAGCGGTAACAGCTAAAGAAGTTCGACCTTTGGGTGATAGAGTAACAGTTTCAGGGGTTGAGCCTGTTAAGTACGATATTGAGCTTGTTTACTATATGCCAATTGCCGAGGAAAACTCGGTAGTTGAATTTGTTGAATCTGACGGTGGAGCGATTGACAAATATATAGCTTGGCAAAGTGAAAGAATCGGAAGAGCGATTAACCCTGATAGATTAAGAGCTGACATTCTTAAATCAGATGTTAACCCAGTAGGGGCAGAACGTGTTGAGATTGTTTCTCCAACTTATCAGACTCTTGCATCTACTCAAATCGCACAATGGAGCGGTATCGCTAAAGTTAGTCACGAAAAAATAACAGACGGAGTTAATTAATAATGAATCTTAAAGACGTTGATTTAATAAAGCTATGCCCAGCATTTATGCGAGAAGATAAATCAAATCAGATTCTAGCAGATGGGGTTAATAATATTTTTCATACTTGGTCGGATAATATGGACCGATTACCAGTTATTAACCAGTTAGATAAGTTAAAAGAAGCAGAACTGGACCAGTTGGCAAGCGACAAAAATATCTTTTGGTATGACTACAAAGCTAATATTTCTGTTAAAAGAGCTTTGATAAAGAACGCTAAGACTGTTTTTAATCGCTTGGGTACAGTATGGGCGGTTGAATCGGTTATGAACGATTATTTACCACAATCCGAGCTTCAGGAATGGTTTGAGTACGAAGGTGAACCCGGATATTTCCGATTGATTACTGATAACACAGAAATCCTAAGAACAGATATTGAAGTATTCTTGAATATTCTCCAAGGGATTAAAAGACGTTCGGTTTGGCTTGAAGATATAATCCTTAGGCTAAAACAACACTTGGTTTTATATCCCGGTGTGGGGGTTGTTGAGCGTTCGGTTGATAAATTCACATTTACCGTATATTTACGCAAGGGCGAAATAGAAGGAATGACAAAAGGTGAGATGGAAAGCCTGTTAAAAGGTGAAATGGTGAGGTAGAAAAATGTATCAAACAAAAAATTTAGGGTTGAATATAACCGAGATAGATAAAGATAGTTTGCAAGCGTTCAATTTTAATATCGATTTAGGGGATAACTTTAAAGCGATTGATGAAAAGACTTTATCGCATAGAAATATAACAAATTGCCTTTTGGAAGTGCCACAGGATATAAAAGCTGAATGTTCTAATGGAACTTTAACAATAAAAGCTGGTACAAAAATATGGATTCCTTATGGCATTGAAGATTTAACAGCGGATTATCCAGTAGGTTCTGCTTTTTTGAATGCAAACTTCACAGTTGTGGAAACGCAGTATTATAATAGTAGATTCTTTGTATGCGCTGAAGTGCAAGCAGATATTACTAACAGTCAAACAACACTTGATGTTAATACAAGATTGCTTTTAATAGATATAACTGAAAATTCTTTATCAACATATATTAGTACAACCAGTTTAGGCACGCAATCAACAGAAAATAATAACAACAATTATAGAACAGACTTGAATTTAATTCAAAAAACTAAAGACGGTATTTTAAGAACAAATGTTATGTCTTTGCCGCTGTTAGTTGTAAGTTCAGATAGTGTGAATTTGTATGCGGAAATAAACCAAGTATTCAACGGCTTTGGTTATATCGGTTCAACGATTTTTGCCCTGCCCGGTGTTAAAGGGCTTATTCCTGATGGTAGGAATGAAGATGGAAGTTATTTTAACATATTGTACACAATTCCTAATCTTACTATTCAAACTTATTCAGATATTTCACACACAGATATAAATTTATTAGTAAATCAATCTAATGAATTGAATATCCAATTTGTTGAATATAACGAAAATAACAATGAATTATTTGATGGATTAGGAAGACGATTGGGTGAAATTGTACTTGCCAAGCTATCTTTTAATCAAGGTACAATAACCTCATTCAAACCTAAAAAACCATTCCACGCAGTTGATTATAACGACTATTCAACCAAAATCGCAGAATTAGAAGCAAAAATAGAAGCCTTGCAAACAGCAGTTGAAGCGCTTCAAGGTTAAGGGGCAAATATAGGCTTGGGGGGTTCAATCCAAGCTACTCCACATGATGAAAAATATAAAGGAGATTAGAAAATGGCTGAAGATTATATAAGCTATGTCATAACCGATGCGGGTACTAAGATTATGGCACAGATTATCGCTGGTGCTAATATCACATTCAAACGCTTTGCAATCGGTGATGGCTATGAATACAACATGGATAACTACTTAACAAAAACCGAGCTTGTGCATGAAGTTCTATCAGTTCCGATTGATACAATGGCTATTCAAAACAATGACATAGTAACTTTGTTAGGTGCTTTTTCAACATCCGATTTAGAAAAATCTTTTTGGTACAGAGAGCTTGGGGTTTATATTTACGACCCTGAAGACGAATCAAAAGAGATTCTTTATGCTTACGGAAACAGAAACGACAATGCGGAATACTTAACTCCACATGTAGCTAATTATCAAATCAAAAAAGATATTGAGTGCAATGTTTCTGTAGGTGCGACAGCAAATGTAAGGATTTATGTTAACGAACGTGATGCACTTAACCTATATGAATTTTCAGCCGATGAATGGGTGTTCAATTCAGCTTTAGGGCTTTATGTACTTAATACCGGTCAAATGGGAACAGGCTTAAATGTATTCAAGAAAACAGACTTAGGAAACGTAATAGTCCAGTTTGTAGATATTGTAATCAATGCACAAGATATATTAACCCTTCAATCCTTAGATGTGTTTGATGGGTATTTAGTATTCTCATAGGGGGATAAGATGGCAGAATTAGAAAAATTATTATGCACAGATAGTAAAGTAGAATCTTTGAAAAAGATAAATGCAATAATCGAAAAAGGTGGCGGTGGTCTTGAAATCGGCGACATCGGCTTTACCCAAATGGCTATTGATGAAGCAAAGGGTAAAAGACGTATTTTAAACGGTCAATTGATTATCCAAGAGCAATATGTACAATTCACAAATATAGTTAAAGACTCTGTAGCTTTAAATCCCGATTTAGCTTGCACAGAAGATGAATGGCAAACATCATTTACAATGTCTGCTAACGGTGTTTGTTACAAGTTTGTTATTGACGATGAAGCTGGCACAATTAGGCTTCCTAAATATCCCGATTACTTTGTGGCAGGTTTAACAGGTAATGCTCCTGTTGTTGGTAATGGTAATGCACTTGGTCTTTCTTTGAATAACGGACAAACTGAATATGTTGGTCTATCACGGTCGGGTGCATCGGGAGATTACGGTTGGGTAGGTTACACAACTACATCTGACCACGTTACTTCTCCACGTCCATCAACCCCAATAAAAGCTGGTACAGAAATAGGTACAGGCTTCCTTAACATCGGATATGGTGGTCATGCGGTATTTGGTGTTTCAACAAAAGAGGGTTATTCAGGTTTAATCTCTAACCTTAGCAACGACCAAACAGAACAAATCAAAGGTACTTACTTTATCCAAGTAGCAACTGGTGCAGAAACAGAAGATAATATTATAAATGAGATTGAGTTAAATAATCCATTCTCATTACTTGATTATAAATACTCAGAATACGAACTAAACAATTTATCTTGGTTGCGTTCAGAAGGTCAATACAACTCTAAAGCTATTTATCCAGCAGTTTATGATTTGTTATTAAAAATCTATAACGGTACAGAAGCAAAAACTGGGGTAAGTGTTAAGTTATCAACTGAAACATTTACAGACTACGACTTTGTATTAAATACGGCAGAAGAAACGTTTAGATTGCCAATAAAAGTTAAGCTTGCTAGTGGTAAAGCGGTTGTTGGTAATGGTTCAAATATTGGTATGGAAGTTCCAGAAAACGGAAATCAAGGTAATATTTATTTATTCAATGCTGAAAATACTATATCATCTCTTGGTGCTAAATGGGATTCTAATGTAGCTAATCAAACATATATTGGTTTAAGTACCGACCCAACAAAATCAGGTATCGAAACAAGCGACAACGGTTTATACCTCTACTTCTATGTTGGCGAAACAGTACAAAACGCTAACTTGATAAACGCTGGTAGGATTGAGGAGAAATTAGCTGATAAGACTGACAAAGTACAAGCTTCGTTGGCTAGTATGCCATCAGATAAATACATTGATTTAACTGTAGGGGCAAGTGGAACAATCTATGTTGCTCCGGCAAATGGCTATGTAGATTTCATAAGAACTTGTGCATCTACTAATGAATTTGTTGCTATGGCAACTATATCTGAGAATGGAGCCGACCTTCTTCATACAAAATCAACAGCTGGTACTGCTAATAATACAGCTAATGTTTATGCCCCAGTTAAAAAGGGCGATAGTTTTAAAATTGTTTATACTGCAACTGGAACTGCTATTAACTCTTTAAGATTCATATACGCAGAAGGAGACCAATAATGTATTTAGGATATCAAAACGGAAAAATTAAATTTTATACAGAAGAAATGCTTAATCCTAGTTTCTATCAATTAGACAGTCAAGAATACACTGACAAAGAGTATGTTCTTGACGGTGAGGAGTATGTTCTAAAAGATGAAGCTTGGGAAGAAAAACAAGCTCAGAAAGAAGCTGAAAGGATTGCTAAACTATTCTTAACAGGTGCGGACGTTGAGCGAGGAATCTATCAAGCAAAAGGTATGGATTTTGACGACATCTTAGCATTTGTTATGGCGAATCCACCAGTAGGATTGGATGTTAAAGCTTTGAAAATTGAACTTAAAGCAAACAACTTCTATCGTGGTAATCCTTATGTTAACGCAGTAGGTAGTTTGCTAGGGTTTACTTCAGAACAATTGGATAAGTTCTTTGAAGATGGGAATTATGAACACTTATTACCGCCAGTTGAAGAACCAGTAGAGGAAACAGAATAATGGATAAAATCTATATTCACAAAGGCGATAGTACGATATTCGCTGATATACAAAAATTCTTGACGTTCATTATTGACACAGAACTCGACCTTACTGGTTGGACTGCAAGATTTGTATTAGGGTATGTAACAATAGATATTCCTGATATTAGCTCAAAAAGTTTTGATGTTAATTTAACACAAGAGGACACAATTAAGCTAAAACTAGGATTACAACATGGTTCACTTATTTTGACCGATAACTTTGGTAATGTGAAAACTATTTGTAACACTATCCCTTTTGAAGTAACAAAAGAAGTTATTGAAAACAACTATCAAATAATTGATTTAACCATACCTACAACCAGTGGTGTAGATTGCAGATTAGAAGTCGGTTATGTTTCGGTTGCTTCTGTTAACGGTAAAAAGGGCGATGTTGTTTTGACTGCAAAAGATGTCGGAGCTTTACCTGATACAATTGTTATCCCTGATATGAGTAACCTAGCAACAAAAGACGAGATTCCAAGTGTTGAGGGTTTTGTAACGGAAGAACAATTGAATCAAGCTTTAGCGGATAAACAACCAATTGGCGATTATGTTACAAGAGAAGAATTTAACGGTGCTTTATCAGACATTGAAACACTATTAGCAGAGGTTTAAAAGATGAGTATAGCAAGTGAAATAACAAGAATAAAAACAAATATATCTAATGCTTATACCAAGCTTGAAGAAAAAGGGGCTACAATACCCGAAGCTAAGAATAGCGAAAACCTAACCGCTTGTATTGATAGTGTTTCAGTTGGTGGTGGCGGTTCTGCTACTAAGTACGGAATTCCTATTGGTGCATATTTAGGAGATGTGGACGAAAACGGGATGTTACAAAAACCAAATGAAACTTTTGATTTTGTTGGCACTGGTATAAAAGATATTGGGGCTAATATCTTACAACAAAAGTTTAGCTCAAATACGGGTGTCGCTAAAGTTAGTTTCCCAGATTTAGTTACAGTAAGCGGTACTTATGCTTTGCAAAACGCATTTCAATCTTCAAATGTAACGAGCGTTGAATTTAACGAATTAGTAACAGTAAATGCCACTTATGCTTTGAGTGGTTGTTTTAGCAATTGTAAGGGTTTGACATCTGCAAATCTTAATAAATTAACTACAATTAGCAATAGTTATTCTTGCCAAAATATGTTTTACGGTTGTTCTAGTTTATCAGATTTACAAATGGATTCTTTAACTACTATTGACGGAAGTCAAACTTGTAGGTCGATGTTTGAGTCTTGTAAGAATTTAAAAAGTATTAATTTAGACAATTTAACTACAATTAAAGGAACTAGAGCTTGTTATAACATGTTTAGAGCATGTACGGGTTTAACTTCGGTGAGTTTCCCCAGTTTGACAACAATAAGTTCTGTTGATGTTTTTGGGAACGACCAAACTTCTTGTATGTTTTACGGTTCTACTGGAATAACAGAAATCCACTTTAGAGCTGATATGCAAAGTGTGATTGAAGGTTTAACAGCCTATCAATGGAATCTAGGTGCTACAAACGCAACAATATATTACGATTTATAAGGGGAGGGGTAAATGAAAGTTGATGTTGTAAATAATATTAATTTTCAGTACAAGCACCCAATCAAAAAAGCTTTTGATAAGGGTTTGTTGCCTGATGTTAAACGGGGGCTATTAGGACACGAACTGACGAAAAATACTCGGTCGTTGGAACACCTTACACCTAAGAGCCAAGGCGGGACTCTTGCTTGGGATAACGTAGCCCTTACAGATAAATTAGCTAATTCCAAACGAGGTGTAAGGCCTATTGAGGAGCTTGTTACAAAGCAAATGTGGATTGACTACTTAAAGCAATTTGTAAATGTTAAAAACAAGTTTATGGACGGTATGGAATACATACGAGGGCTTTGTAAAAGGTTCAAAATTGATATAAAAGAAATTCTAAAATAATTTACCGCTCGGTAAAATTTGGGCGAAAAATCGTAAAAATGGCTTAAAATTTACCGCTCGGGAAAAATTCAAAGGAGTTTTTCGGATGTTTAATTGGGTTAAAAATAACTGGAAAGAGTTATTAAAAACTTTTGTTACTAAAAAATTTAAGTTTACTTGGAAGTTTTAGGGGTAAATATTTGGGGGCTACTGCAGAGTTCCCACCAAAGGGCATAGGGGTGCTTGACACCCTCCCGTAGGTGTAAACCTACAAAGCAGTTCAAATAGTGGGGGAGAAGCCTCTTAACAATGCTAAAATGCTCCCTCCCTGTTTAAAAAAAGTTAATTCCCTCGATTTCGAGGGGTTTAAAAAGGGGGAAATATGGAAAAACAAAATATTATGTGGTATGAAGATGACGAACTTGCTATTGGATTCAACAATGCCCCGCACGTTTGTATTCGATACGTTTCACCTTCTTCAACTCCGGACGAAATTAAATCTATCAAAAAATACCCTTTTATCAATAAATCAAGCTTAAAAGTAACTCTTTTCGACCACGAAAAAGAGGAAGTTTATAGCTTTGAAATCCCTAAAGGTTATTGTTACGATGGGGCTTCAATTCCTAAATTCTTTTGGAGAGTTATCGGTTCTAATACAGATAACAGTTTTTTAATCCCCGCTTTGATTCATGATGTTTTATGTGAAAACCATAATTATGTTAATAATGACAGGAAGTTTTCAAGCAAGGTATTTAATGCCTTGTTAGAGGTGGCAGAAGTGCCAGCTTTCAAAAGATTTTTAATGAAAAACAGCGTTGACCTATTTCAAAGATTTCAAAATTGGGGGAAATAATGGAAGTTTGGAAAGAAATTTTAATAGCAGCTATAACTTCAATTTTTGGCGGTGGTGGTGCTGCTTGGATATATCTAAGGTTAGTTATAAAAGATACAGCTAGAACAATAGTGGATAATGAGCTGAAAAGTTTCAATGACAGCATTGATAAAAAGCTTGAAAACTACACCACTAGAGAAGATATGCAAATCGAACGTAAAGAACTGTTAGGGGAAGTTGAGCAAAAATTCTTAACTTTAGCAGCTTTCAGAGAGTTTGAAAAACGTATGGAAAAGAACTTTGAAACAATTGACAGAAGGTTATCAGATAGCTCTAAACGCTTTGATAAACTAGACAAGACCTTAGAACATATAACCGATTTATTAATTCAACAGAGGTGATTTTAAAATGAGTTTTAAAATTTTTATAAATGCTGGGCATGGTGGTTCTGACCCGGGCGCAGTTTCCAAAAAAGGAACTAAAGAAGCTGATATTACTAAAAAAGTTTCTTCTCTATTAGCTTGTCAACTAATTCAAAAAGGTTTCAACATAGAATTTTTCCAACAAGATAAAACTTTATCGGAAATTTCGCAAGTTGAAAATAGTTCAAATTCAGACTTATTTATTTCTATTCATTGTAATTCTTTCACTGATAGCAAGGCAAACGGCATTGAAACCCTTTACTATCCAACCTCTACAAGGGGTTTAAGATGCGCTCAAATAGTTCAGAATGAGCTTGTTGAAGCTACAACCTTAAAAGACAGAGGAGTTAAAGCAAGAAACGATTTGCATGTTCTAAGAAAAACCAAAGCGGTTGCAATCTTGGTTGAGCTTGCTTTTATTTCTAATCCTGAAGAAGAAAAACTTTTATTAGATGAGCCTAAAATATTTGCCGATTCAATTTATAACGGCATTAAAAAAATAGTAGCTGAAAATGTACTTTAATTTTGTTCTCTCTTTTTCATTATTTTGGGACATTTCCCTTTTATCTCTCTTATTTAACGATAAACACACACAGATAACCCATTACTTTTTTGTAATGGGTTTTTTTTCGTTTTTTAACTCATCTAAATGGTGTATCCAAAAACAGCCCTTAAAATTTTCTATGGGGTATAGATAAGGGTAGGGATAATTTATCCCCACCCTTTCATAATTTACATTATAGACATCATACTAAACGATATATTATAAAAATTTCTCTTCAATAATTACTTTTTACGAGCAGTCTTAACAGGTTTGTTACTGGTTGATGGAATTTCATTAACTGGCTGACCAATCTCTTGTTGGGGCTGCTCTTTTTTTGTTTGTATAGCGACATTATAGGTAATTAGACCTACAACCACCATCAAGAGAACTACAATAACAGTAGCTAAAGTATTCAATGCCTTACTTTTACTTGTTTTTAACGATTCATTTTCATTTTTTAACTCGTTAATTTCCTTGATATACATACCTTCTCGACCAGCTTTATCTTCAAGAAGAATCATTCTACTTTTACTATTAACTAACTCCTCGTTGAGTCTAGCTATACGGTTATTATATTCATCGTTCAAAGTAATGATTCTTTCAAACATATCTTGGATAAATTCGTTATTATTTGCGGGTTGTGAAGTGTTATTGTTGTTCATTACCTCGTTATTAATTGTAACATTCTCTTCATAATTACCAGTTGCGAAAGGTGATTTACTGTATATTGTTCTAAAGTGTTTTATCTGTTCATCATTCGTTATCACTAGGCGAGTTGGTCGGTTATTCACCTTTTCAACGACCGTCATTATCTCTTCTCTTTCCTCCATCTTATAAACAGTCTTAGCGGTTGTGCCTATAAGCTCGGCAAATTCAGAAAATTTTAGTTTTCTCTCCATACATTAACTCCATATATTATACATTCAAAAACTATACTCAATAAAATAACTATAAAATAACATGTCCTTGACACGATAATAACAAAATTAATAGAATTATAAAAGTACAAGTAAATTTTTTGTTACATTAACAAAAATTAACTTGAAAAGCATGAACATGTTTGGTTTCATGCATGACAGATAAAAAAGACAATAAAAAAAGCCTTGGAGAAACCAAAGCCTTTAATGAATTCGCAACTCTATTAAAGCACATAGTTTCTCAAAAGGCAAGTAACGGCGATGAGAAATTTTAGGGAGGGGAAACTATGGAGAGAACTAACACCGCTGAAAAGCATGCTACACATGCGATTCGACAAGTTGAACTTTTAAATTATTTGCTTAATAATTTGTCACAATTCAACTTAAAACCAACAACAAAACTTGTGCTTTTGTATCTTGCTGGTTGCTACAACCCAAAACATACTGAAGTATTTCCAAAACAAAAGACAATAGCTCTTAAAATGGGAATTTCAGAAGCAAGTGTAATTAGAGCTATTCAGGAGCTTCATAAAGAGGGGTTAATTATTTCTGAAAGAAAATATACTAACAGATACAAATTCACCTCTAGAATTTTAAATCTAGGGGGTATGGTTGAAGATTTTTCTGAAGCTAACAAAATACAAGTTGAAAACTCTCAAAATGAAAGATTAGAAACTTGCAATTTGCAACCTCCATATATAGAACAAGAAAAAGAACAGGAAAAAGAACAAACAATAGAGATTAATTTAGCATCAGAAAATATTCCACAAAAATATTCCAATTCTAATTCCCTCGATTTCGAGAGAATTAAATTTCTAAAAGAGTATGCACAAAAACATTATAAAACTACACCACAAGCTTATTTTAACTGGTTAATGAAAAATAAAGATGCACAGGATAAAATCATTTCTGAGCATAAAAAACAAAAAAAAGTAACACAAAGGGCTTTGCGTGAAGTTCAGGAAACACAAAATTTGATTAAAGAGCATAGCGAGTATGCTAGTGAATCTGTTTTAGCTACTACATCAGAGGTATGGAATAGCATCGGAATAAAGTTCGGAATAAAAAAACCAATTTGTTAACATTAACAAAATGATCAGAATGCCATTTTAAGCGTTTAAAATATGTAAAGGGTATAAATGTACCAAAATGTGATTTAAATCGCTAGAAAACGATTCTGAAACGTCTGAGGGTATAAAAACTATGTTTATTTATTCTTGTTTAGAATGATATTTGTTTTTGCGATAGATTTTGCACGTTCGAAAACTGTTTTTTCTTCGATGCGGAATTTAACTCTTGCAACTTTGCGACCTTTGTATATCGGTTCAATAGAAATTTTAATATCTGTTAGTTCGTTTATTTCGGACTGGGCCTTTTCTAAAACAT
>JAEIGA010002843.1_pt1 | contig 27390 bp, 41 predicted proteins | sample 9270691 | NCBI WGS metagenome assembly JAEIGA01 (sample SAMN17057246, study PRJNA624740) | gut metagenome | biome: biome; isolation source: fecal sample | host: Bos grunniens | place: China: Xizang | collected 2019 | reverse complement strand
CTTGTCATTTTGACACCCCCCCCTTAGCGTTTTGAGCATCTCAAGGATGTCGGATTCCCCTAGAGCTGATATTCTTTTCTCGTTAGCCCAGATAAATCTTCTAAAACTCCCGTCTGGCATCTGCTTATGGTAGACGTGGAGCCATCCTTTGGCTTCCAGTGATTTGATTGTTCTAATTATGGTGGAGCGGCTGTTAGAAAACTTTATTGCTAACCAGTCGTTAGTTGCGTGGCAAGTGGATTCTAAAATATTCTCTGTTCTATCCCTTCCATGATTTATAAAGTGGACGTATGAAATAATCGCTTGCTCCAAGAGTGATAAATCACCCGCGTTGATGAGTTGATCTAAAATTACCATGATGATATTTTAACCTCGAATTTACAATCCCTTTCGGGAATCATCGTTCCCTAATAGGTTAGCCCCTGTTAGGGTTTTTTATTTTATCAAAAAATCCCTATAAAATCTACGAAAAAGCTGTTTTCCCGATATACCACCTTTACAATTTCGATATACCCCCCTATTACTTTTTACCGATAACTTTCCTGTAAAGATCGTCGATAGCTTGGTCGACGACTCTGGCTTTAGGTAATGGCGAGCCGTCGTCATCCTCTAGCACTTTCTGGAGCTTCTTTACTTTCTCAATAGCTTCCAGTCGAATGTATAGGCATAAACGACCATAACCGTATTCAGCTTCTTTTTCCTTATCGTACTTTTGAAATCCCATGCTTAGCACCTCCGTAAAAAAATAGTTTATATCTAATTATTGCGCCAATTAGTCGAATTAGTCAAGTGTTATTATGATGATTATTTTGACAAAATAGATTCTGAATGATATAAGAAAATTGCCTATAAACCTGTTTTCCCGTAGGAATGAGGGGGATTTTTTTAGATACCCCCCCAAGTTTTTTGGGGTGCTTCTAGGGTTCTCGCGCTTCAGAAAATCAAAAAGGGGTAAATATGAAAAGCTGTAAAAACGTTGTTCTCTTAAAATCTGGCGGTGTTTTAGCCGTCATTCATAATGACTTAGGGGAAAGTTACCTATGGGAGTAGCGGGTTTATAGGCTTTTAATCTCACTCAAAATATAAATATCTTTATATATAATATAATACTATATTATAAAAGTTATCTTGTAAAAAAATTAAAAACTAAAAAGAAAAAATTATTAAAAGTAAAATAGAAAAAATTTTCTTTTGGAAAAAATTTTCAGCGTTCTGGAGCTTCCAAAAAATCGAAAAAATAGGCTCCACAGGGGGAAAATGGGTGTCCAAAATTTGTATACCCCTGTCTAAAGTTTGGACAGTTGTACAAAGTTTGTACAGTCATTTAGCTGTGATTTTCTAGTAAATAGGCTTTTTTGGGCTTGTAATAGCCTTAAATTGAATCATTTTGAATGCGTTATAGATTATAGGTATTTAAAAAAATATGGTCTTAAAATGGATTTTGGAGCGATTTAGGCTAGGTCTTAAAATAGCCTAGTTTTGTTTCTGGAGCTTGTTTTTTAAGGTATGAGGTAGACCTTAGACCTAAAAAAATCGTCTTAAAATTGATTCTAGCGCGTTTTGTCTGGTATCTGGAAAATGGTAAAATAGGGAGTTTTGGAGCTTGATTTTAGGCAAAAAAAATCCTAGCTATTTTTCAAGCTAGGATATTAAGAGTAGGATTTTTTCTCCAGTATTAAAAAATGTTATTGAATTTTTCCATATAAAAAAATGTTTCAGCGAGGCAACCTTCGAGGAAATAAGCTCGCGCGTTGCTAAATTCTAGCCACTGTTTTTTTGAACAATTATGAGAGATTATATTGTTTAGCTCAAAAAATTGAGAAACTAGCGATCTTATGAACTTGTCGCGAGGATCGATTTTTAATACTTGTAATTTTCTTAGGTCATTTTCTAAGATTTCGATTTTTTCTTTTATTTCTTTTTTTTCCATGTTTTTCAATCTCCATTAAAAGTTAAATCTGGAAGGGATTTTTTTATCCCTTCCTTTATCTTATGTTTTTATTATCGACTATTTCGACAAAATAGTCAATAAGAAAAATTACTATTTTTCAATTTTTTTCTAGCGAGGACGTCTTGGACGTCTTGGTCGTCTAGGTCTGCTTGCTCTTATAGTCATGTTATTACCTCCAAAATTTACGCGGTAACAGCTTTTATTATTTCGTCAATTTCTGGAATAAATTTCTTAATATCAACAGCCTCATTAAAATCATCAAGCCACCATGAGCAATCTACGCGATGAAGGTTGCACCAGTTCTTGCGATCTTCATCCATATCTATTTGAAAATTTTCTAGTTTCTCTTCTTTGGCTTTTTCTAAAGCGTAATTATAAAGAGCCTTAGAAATTTCTTTGCTACTTTCCAACATTGGAACGATCTTTTTTTCTAAAATCGGGTAGTTTTTTACTAGCGTTGTATATCGTAGCGTTAAATCATAACGCTTGCCGCGACCATCTCCATAGTAAACTGTCTTGCCAAAATTAAAGATAAAATCGCGTTTATGCTTCAAGAGTTCGTTTTTTACTTCATCTTCAAGCCTTGTTTTTTCACTTTCTAGCGCGTGAATTTCGTTATATATGTTTTCTTTGTCAGAGTAGATTTTTTCATCAATTTCAGCTTTTTTATATTCTGGAAATTTCCAGTCAACTAATCTATTAAAATCATCAATTTTGCTTATGAGCTTATATAGTTCATGGGCTTGACTGTATTTGCTAGAAATTTCGTCAGAAAGTTTTTTAATTGTTTCACCGTATTTCATTTTTTTTAATCTCCAAAAAAAGTTATTAAAATCTGGAAGGGATTTTTTGTCCCTTCCTTCATCTTATGTTTTTATTATCGACTATTTTGGCTAAATAGTCAATAGTAAAATTTCTTATTTTCTTTATTTTTTTAGATGCTAGAAAATAAAAAAAGAAGCATCTTTTTTTAGTCATTATTTCTTGAAAAGTATTTTTTTAGTTTATATTTGAAAGAATTTAAGTTCTTAGCATAAAAATCGCACGTTCCTAAAAGTTGCGATCTTTCACCTCTTGAAATATAAAAAAGACCTTCCCCATCAGCATTGGTGCAGAAATAGCCTTCCTCGTTATAATAAAAAAATTGATTATTTTGTTGTGCGTATCTTGTTTTTTTACAAAAAATTAAGTAGTTTTCCATGTTTTTCAATCTCCTATATTACTTATTTATTTCAAGTGACAATCTAACGATTATTAGCTCTTCAAGATTTTTTAATGCTTCCAGATATGCTTCGCAAGCGTATTTTTTTCGCGTGTCTGGAGTCATAAAACCTTTTTTTTCTGGTTCAGTAAGAACTCTTATTAGTTCAGCTTCAGCTCTTTTTTTTGCTTCTGAAAGTTTTTTCTCTTGCTCTTTTAAGTAGTTTATTGCGCGTTCCATGTTTTTTTCTCCATTAAAAGTTATAAAATGTAAGATTGTTTTTTCATCTTACAGTTACTATATTACGACTATTTAGCCTAATTAGTCAATAAGAAAAATCACCATTTTGGCAACTTTTTTCATGTTTTTATGATGATTATTTTCTATAAATAGATCCGCTTTTTTTGAAATTTGCTCCAGATTTTTTTTGCAATAAAAAACGATGTTTTGAAAAAATGAAAATCAATTTTAAGGCACCTAGCAGCGTTCTGGAGCGCGTCTTTTGAAAAACGATGGATTGTATAGACTAGGTGGAGATCGTTTAATACAAGCCATTCTGACGATGCGGGTTTTTACTTACTTTTTTCAAAAATTTGGGGTTTCTGGAGCAAGTTTCGAGGTAAAAACGAGGGAAAATCTAGGATTTTATAACAACGTGCTAAAATCTTATTCGTTGTTTTTTAGTTTGGTTGGAGTTGATAAAATTAGAATTTTGTTTTATTGATTTTCTGATAGAATTTTAAGAGGTAGAAAAATTAAGTTTTGAGGAAGTGAAAATTTTTCTATCTAAAAACGATGTTTTGAAAATGTTACAAAAAAATTATGGATAGGCAATCACAAAAAATTTTAAGATCGTTTACTCAAGCTATTTTGAGGGAACGAGCCTTCGATTTTTCAAGGCTTGATTTTCTAAAAAATCGTTTTGATGCTGATAGAGTGGAAAAAGTGTCGGTTGCAGGTGCTATTGTACTAGCGCAAGTTGCTAGAGCGATTGATGGTGATACGGTTGCTGCTGGTTGGATTAGGGACACGGCAGGAGAAAAGCCGAGTGATAAGGTGGAAGTTGGTTTGTTGAAGGAAGGGGAAGTAGTGATTAACTTGGTGCCGTCGACTGAAGCACCCGAGCGAATTGATACCATAAAACCGCTTGAAATAACCGATAACTCTAATAAAATCAAATAGTTATATATATTGCCTGATAAGGTATATTATCGGGCAATTTTACCCCATCCGCGCTTCCCTAAAACATCGTTATATTTTGACTTGATACCTTCCCTAATTGCCTTCTATTTCCATTTCCAAACCTTTGATAAACCTTGTAATCCCTAGAGCTAAAAAGTTTTTAATATTTACCAAAATATCCCTCTTTCTACTCTCGCTTTTTTCCCCTCTCATTAGTCCCATTACCCCGCATAATCCCCCTAAATCAATTTCATACCATCGTTTTTACATCGAATAATTCCTATATTCCCTCACTATTTCCCCCTTACTTTTAAGGTTCCCTATCTTCGTTTTTGACTAGCTTTTTACTCATCTATTTGTTACAATTAAACTAATTAGGGGGGGAATATCCTAGTGGTTAGGCGGCAGGCTAGAGGAAACAGTTTGCGAGGTATTGCACCTCATACGTTGGTTCGATTCCAACTTCCCCCCTCGTTAGGAAAGATGGCAGAGTGGTTTAATGCGGGTGTTTGCTAGGTACCAGTGTGAGAAATTGCACCGTAGGTTCGAATCCTACTCTTTCCGCCAATAAGGTGGAATAGTTTGTAAGAGCGACGGAAGGTAAGCCGTGAGAGCTCGACAACGGCGAAAACACTAGCTTGCTAAGCTAGAGATGCTGGTTTGAATCCAGCTTCCACCATTTTTTTCTTTGATAGCTCAATCGGCAGAGCGGCGGTCTGTTAAACCGTAGGTTGATGGTTCGAGTCCATCTCAAAGAGCCATAATATCGGGTAGTTTAATTGGGAAAACAGCGGCGTAGGTTTAGTGTGTGCGCAGCTAAAATTAAAGTCGTGGTATGTGGGTTCAAGTCCTACCCCGATAGCTAGGGAGTATGCCAGAGTTGCTAAATGGGGCGAGTATGTCGGCGCGCGCAACATATCGTCGCTAGGTCTTAACCTTTCGGGGGTTAGAATCCCTCTACTCCCTTACCTTTTTATAGTTCCCTTTCCTTCCCTTTCCTATGCTATCCTATTTTTGAAAAAGGAAAATCGACGCACTTTAGCCCTCTAGTTTTTTCCATGTCTAGGGGGCTTTTTTCTGTGGTAAAATAGTGCTGTGGTTTAGTCTTACTCTATTTTGTCTGGGGGGATTGGTGTTTACCTTTCCCCTTTTTTATATTCCCTAGCGGTCATCCCCACCGATTTTAGGTACCATAACCATTTTTCTGCTTATTTTTTCCTTGCAATATCCGCCTAATTAGTTTATATTGCCTATATGGACACAATATACACAGACACACTATTCCTTAACACCATGAGATTGATATACGACACTTACGACAGCATGGACGAATTTCGCCCGATACTGAATCTTACTCTGGATAGCTTATCTGATTTAGAGAAATTGGATTTAGCATCGCGCATTTCTGGTGTTGTGAAGCGTATTAAATTTCAAGGTGATATTTATTGCCTTCCAGTGGTTAAGAGTATTGTCATTAAGAATGTTTTAACATCTATCCACCTTAACGAGGAATATTTTGCTGTATTAAGTGCCCTTAAAAAAGAGTTATCGGAATTAGAAGAAGATAAGGATATAAAAAAATGAAACTTATCAATTTCAGAATTGAATATATAAATGGTTCACCCCGCGTTAAACCAATATTTAAGGATGAAAGCGGAAGGATTTTTTTAGGATTAGAAACAGGAAAGTCGATTTTAGATATTTATAAATCTTATCCTAAATTATTAGATATTAGCACAAACAGATGTAAGGCTATGGCAGGATATGAAATAGTTGAAGGCATACAAGATTTTATAAATTACAATAAAATTAAAAATGAGGAATAACATGGAAAACATTAAACGGAAAGTAGGAATAATTAAGCAATTAGCTTCGTCGCTTGATGATGAACTTGAGAAGCAGGAAAAATCCCATAAAAAAAATTGTAACGAAAAAGTAAATATTATCCTCAAGGATATGTATAGCGCAATAAACCAATACAAGGTTAGATTTGCCAATAAAGATTTTTCTAATAACGAATGGGCTAACTTTGATGACTATGTTTATGAGCTTCAAGATGTTTTAATGAGAGCCTTTAAGCGTTTAACCATTGTAAAAGAGGTTGCCTTAAAACAGGAAGGAAAGGCTAATTTAATTGATGAAGATTTAATTGATGATATTTTCTAGGTGATAATTTGTATGTATTTTTAGAGTAGAAATTACACGCAATTTTGTTTGTGTGTAGTGAAGCCATTAAGGAGTAAGAATGGATGAAAAAAAGTTAGTTAGGTTATGCAACGATATGTTCTTTTGCGGAGCGGGAGCAGCTCCGACTCTAAAAAATATGGTTTTATCTGGTGGAGATGTCTTTAATTTTTTTGCGTATTACTTAGTAACTATTAACGAATGTCACGAAGTTGCAGATAAAGCTGAATTATTAAAAGCATTAAAAGAATTAGAGCCTAAAATGAGAGAACATATACAAAAAGCTAACGAGGAAAATATTAAGGAATCAAAAGAAAAATTTAATTAAAGGAGAATGAAAATGATAAAAATGACTGATAAAGAACTCGTAGATTATGTTTTTGAAATGGCTGACTGGAATCAAAATACTTGCAGCACTGTATGGGATTGGGCAAGGGAAGATATGTTCTATATATTGAACAGAATCTTTTGCGTTGTCTTAAACGAGGATGGTATTTGGGAAAAAGACGAAAATTGTCGTGTTTCTGACCCAATGGAATATTGGAAAGGACTTATAGAGGAAGTTGGTCAAGAGCGATGTGGTGAAGATCTAAAAGAAAAAGAGGACGCATTAAAAAAAGAGGTTTTGAAGGAGTTGCATAAAATCAAAAATTTACTAGAGGAAAGATGATTAAGGTTGACGAATTAAATTTGGTAAAAGCTATTGTGTGGAGTATGAGTGATGTATCAGATGTGGATTTGTGGAATACAGCAAATGTGAAAAATTGCTTATATAAAATTATCCAAGAAAACAGGCTTAAAATGGATGATGATGATATTAGTAAATTATTTTTTGCTGTCGAAGATTATTTTGAGGTGAATAAAATTGACTAAACAAGAATTATATCAAGAAGCAAGAAATTTATTGTTCAATATTATCAATCAATATATGCGAACTGAAAATTCATACTTATACATTGACGATGATATATTATCACAAGATGTCGATAAGGATGATCTTAGTTTTATTGTTGTATATCGAGATTTTTTAAGTGAAGCGGTAAGTAAATTAGATGTAATTCAAAAATATGTTAAATTTAAGGATAAAGAAAATGACTAAAGAAGAAATCGAAGACTTAATCGAAGAAATAAAGGTTAAACAACTTAAAATTTTTTGTAGAGCAATTTTTGCGCAGGGGTTTGAAGTTGGATATTACGAAGCATTAGCTCAAGATTACGGGATGCGCGATAGTATCCTTGACAGTGAATTAGAAGCACTTGGATTTGAAAAAGATAAAATTTATCACGACTATCCAAACGAAGAAATGAAGGAAGCCTTAATAGAATCAAGGATAAATAATGTTTTAGAAAATTTTGGAATGAGTGAGGTAATTAAGCTGATTAAATAGGGGGCTATTATGTTAAGTTATATTTGGGATTCAATGCTAGTTGTTTTAGTTGGCGGTATTGGATGGTCTGTATTTAGTTTTTTACTAATTGCTATTTTTTCAATATTAGCTTTTGTTTTACTTTTGATATTTGATAATGAAGATAGAAAATAATTTATGGATATTAAAAGATTATTATTATCAATCGTAATAACAATTTTTTTTTATAATTAGCTTAGGAGTTTATATGCTAGAATATTTTATAAAAAGCGAAAATATTATAAAAACCGATAACTACGATGGAAAAGTATTAACAACTATGGAAGCCTTTAATGCCCTATGTGAAAAGAATAACGAACTTTGGCAGAAAGTAGATGAGTTAGAAAAGAGAATTGAGCAATTAGAGGGAAAATGAATATTAAATTTGAAGATTTAAAACAACTTTTTTATTTAGCTCGAGCATATCATGCGGTTTTGATTAAAGATGGAAAGATAAAAGAAGCTCAAAAGATTATTCCTTTATTAGATAGAGTTTTTAACTTTATTCTGATTGTAACAGTGGAAAAAAGAGAAAAGGAGTTAGAGGCAAAAAATGACTGACGACGAAATTGAGCAATTAAAAATTAAAATTAAAAAAGGCGAGGCTCTTGCTAACGCAATAAAGAACGATTCGACTTGTAGAGAAGGATTTGAAGCAGCAAGAAAGCTGATTGAGTATTACGAAGAAGAGCTGGGACGCTATATAATGGAGTTTTGCGCATTACCGTAATAGAATAATAGTAGAGGTAAAATAATGGAAGCGATAAAAGATGTTATATGTAAAATTGTATTAACGATTGGTATTATTTCTCTTGCCGCATGGGCTATTCTTATTCAAACATTTATTGCGTGTCTTATCAGTGATTGGTTTAAGAAAAAATCACCATCATATAAACAATATTTGGATGAGAGCGCGAATGACTTATAAAACAATTAAAGATTTAGAAATGAATAGTATAAGAATATTAAAGATATTTGATAGAATAATGCACGAGGTTTATGTTGAAGCTAAAAATCATCATTCCCTAATTTTTATAAAGATAACTCCAGATGCAACTGAAAAGGATGAGGTCAATTTAACAGCATTAAATTTAACGGAGTATGATGTTGGCGAGCTAATTATGCACTTATTAACAGATACTATTTACGCAAGCCCTATGTATGCAAAAATGGATTATATACCAATTTTTGAAATGGTAAGAAAAAACGATGATGAGTTACAGCTTTATATTAGCCGTCAATATATAGAGAGAATTGTGGGATATTAAATACTATCTATCCAATTTTCTGCTAACTTACAAAAATCTTGATTTATATCTATACAGATAAAATTTCTATTATGCTTGCGCGCTGCTATCCCAGTTGTACCCGCTCCAGAAAACGGATCTAATATAACATCGCCCTCATTACTTCCAGATAAAACAAAAAACTCTGCTAACTTCAGAGGAAACCTTGCGGGATGTTTAATCCCTAGTTTTTTACTTAATCTGTTTACAATGTCATTACTTGCGGCATTACTTATTGTGATTACACTTCCACAATCAGCACCGCCTTTGTTTTTCCATTGATGCGTTAAATCCATCCTGTGACCGCTAGGATGTTTTTTAATTTTATTAGGTATTTTACTGTTAAGGAACGATAACATATCTTTACTATATGGCTTCCTAATAGGGTCTAAATTAAATGTCCATTTATCTGACTTAGAAAACCACAAACAATATTCATGCGATTTTTTTGTCCTTCCATATTTTCCAGTTGAGAATATATTCGGCGGCGTACTTGGATTGTGCCATATATAATCTCGGACTAGATGAAATCCAATAGTGTCGCATAACGCTAGAATCAATCTATAAACATATAAACATTGATACCCGTCAACTACTCTGTCGTTTATATTCAAAACAAAACTTCCTGTCGGTTTTAATACTCTAAAAATTTCAGCAGCAAAAGGGAGAAACCAATTAACATAATCGTCTGGTTTTATCTTCTTTACTTTGTCCCCATAGTTTTTTTGAATGTCAGAGTATGGTGGGGATGTGAAACAAAGGTCTACTGAATCACTAGGCATTGTTTTCATATATTCTAGGCTATCAGCACAAATAAAGTTATTCATAATAAACCTTCAAAAAATGAAATTTGATAAGGTTATAGCATAATTTATTTTGTTTATGCTATATAATTAAAGTATGGCTAAAATAACATTTAACGGAATTGAAAACGTTATTAACCCAATTTATTTGAAATACCTTGTTAAGAATCAGAATCCAGTTCAGATATTCTACGGGGGTTCCTCTAGCGGTAAATCTCACGCCATAGCCCAGAGGGTGATAATGGATGTCTTAGAGGGCAGAAATTATTTGATTGTTAGAAAAACGGGTGATTCATTACGCAGATCTACTTTTAACGAGGTTGTGTCCAAGATTTACGATCTCCAAGTACAGGGATATTTTGTCATTAACAAGGCTGAAATGATTATTACCTGTAACCTTCATAATAAGCAGATAATGTTTAGGGGATTGGATGACGTAGAGAAATTAAAATCTATTAAACCATTAAACGGCGTTATCACCGATATATGGTTAGAGGAAGCAACGGAGTGTTCATATAACGACTATAAACAGCTTGATAAACGTTTAAGAGGTAGGAGCAATTTTATTAAAAGAATAACTTTCAGCTTTAACCCCATCGTTAGGAGCCATTGGATTTATGAGCAGTTTTTTAAGGATAGATGGATAGACGGGGGAACTTATATCGAAAGTGATGGAGTTAGTATCTTAAAAACAACCTATCGTGACAACCATTTCTTAACTAAAGATGATATTGAGCGTCTGGAATCTGAAAAAGACCCGTATTATAGAATGGTTTACTTAGATGGCGAATGGGGTGTCCTAAAGGGTGTTATCTACGATAATTGGGAAATTAAGAACTTCGATAAAGAATCCTTCGGTACTTATAGAGTGGGGGTTGATTGGGGTTTTGCTGACGACCCGTTTGCTTGTATTCGTGTCGCTATTGATATAAGGCGGCGCGAACTTTATGTCTGTGATGAGATTTACAAAAAAGGGCTTCTTAATGACGCTACTATCCCGCTTGTTAAGGCTTTGGCGCATGGCTCCGTTGTATGGTGTGATTCAGCAGAGCCTAAATCAATAGCGGAGTATAGGAGCAGAGGAATTAACGCTTATGGCGTTAAAAAAGGGCATGGTTCCATCGAGCAGGGGATTAACTTTGTTAAACGCTTCCATATCTACGTTCACCCGACTTGCAAGCATACCCAAGATGAGCTTAGCTCTTACAGATATAGAGAAGATCCAAAAAGCGGCGATGTCCTTCCAGATCCAGTAGACAAAGACAATCACTTAATGGATGCCTTGAGATATGCCCTTGATAGAGATGCCAGAATGAGGGGAACGATTAAAGAGGGTCTATGAAGGATGTTAAATTTAGACCGCTCCCTAAGAAGCCTAAGAAGCTGAAATACAGGTACTCCAATAAAAGGTTAAAGGAAAATATTATCTGGAAGGATAAGAAAAACGGATTGTTTTATATCATAATTGACGGCTATCTGTGGCATAAATGTCCTAGAAGGGGCTATTGGATCTCTGGAGATGAGTTGCTTCACCGTTATATCTGGGAGAAATACAACGGCAAGCCAAAAGGTAAAATATGCTTCAAGGACGGCAATAAGGATAACTACGATATTTCAAACCTTTATGATTCAGCTTTTGAAAGTTATAACTGTGGCAAGATTTACAGATACGAAAAGAGATTAAAAACAGTCAGAGCCAGAAAAGAAGCAGCCAGAAAAAGAAAAAAATTGAGTAAAATAAGAAAAGAGCGATGGAGAGAGAAACTTGAAGCTCTAAAAGAAATGGAATCGCAGGAACTCATTAACGAGTTTTTACGGATTATGAAATCGTAATGTGATTCCAATTTATTAACTTATTGTGCTAACGTAAAGATATGGAACTAAAAAACGGACTTCAAAATTTAGTCGAGGGAGTAATGACTGACGAAAATACTATCTTCCCCGCTAACGGCGTGGGTGATACGGCTCCAATACAGGATATTCAGTCACTCCTTTATAACAACCGATACTATATGATTACTATGCAACGACAGCTATTGTCAGAGCTGTATGTTGAGCATGGCGTTGTTCAGACAATGATAGATCAGCCAGTAGAAGATGCTTTTAGGGGTGATATTGCCGTAATTTCTAAACAGCTTTCAGATGATGACGTTAAAACTTTAGATAAATATTTATTTCAAAACGATGTTTATTTACGACTAATTGAAGCATATAAGTGGGCGCGTCTATTCGGTGGGGGTGGTGTAATTATCAACGTTGATGGTCAAGACCCATCCGAGCCTTTTGATGTCAATTCAATTAAAAAAGGGTCTAAATTAGAGTTCTATTCGGCAGACCGTTGGGAGCTATCCAGTACCCCGTTCGTCTTAAATCCTTCCATTACAAACCCAACAGGGGCGATGCAGGGGGTGAATTTTAACTTTTACGGAGATGAGGTAAACCCGTCAAGGGTTATCGTTGTTAAAGGAAAGGATGCACCCGCCCTTAAAAGATTGCAGCTTATGGGGTGGGGGATGTCTGAAATTGAGCGGCTAGTTGCTCCTATGAATAAAATCATAAAGAATCAAAACGTAATTTATGATTTATTGGATGAGGCTAAAATTGATGTTTATGCACTCCAAGATTATCAAACTAGCCTTGTAGCGGGTGAGGATGAGGCTATTAAAAAGCGTATTACTTTATCCAATATGCTGAAATCTTATCTTAATGCTCTTGTCATGGATAAAGAGGATGAGTACCACCAAAAGCAGCTTTCATTTTCTGGACTTGCTGAAATATTGCAGGAATGTCGTTTAGATGTCGCAGCTGCTCTTAGGATGCCTGTAACCAAGATTTTCGGTATGGCAACAGCAGGAATGACTTCGGGTGATGATGACTTGGAAAATTATAACACCATGATTGTCAGAGATATTCGGATGCCCGCAAGGAAAAACATACTAAAGATTTTAGGAATTTGTTGCAGAGCATTATTCGGTTTTGAGCCAGATGACTTAGAAATTGAGTTCCCTTCCCTTAGAATCTTAGATCAGCAGCAAGAAGAACTTATTAAAAACTCCATGTATCTTAGAGGTAAAGACTTATTCATTATTGGAATGATGACTAGGGGTGAGTTTTACGAATATCTGTATAAGAATGATATTCTAAGACAGAATTTAGCAACTAAGACAAATGATGACTACTATTCGGCTTATAATGAGTATGGAGATGTCGTTCAAGATTTAATCAGCGATGCTGAAGATAAAGAGTTAGCAAAGGGAGATAAGCCGCCTTTTGATACAGTAACACTCCGTAGGTCTACCATTATGAGGGATATTACATAACGTGAAAACACTCCCCGTTGCTCCTATCCCAATTAAGGAATACGCAGGTTTTTCAAAAGAAATCGAAAAAGCCATAAAGACTATATATCTGGAGCCTTTAAGGGATAGTCTGAAAAAAGTAGAATTAAAAAATGCAGCATATAACAGCCCATTATCTCATGTCTTAGAAGATATTGCTAAGGGCGTTATTTACTATAAAAATGGCAGACTATACGGGAGTTTTAGAGCCGTAACGAGTAACGAATTAAAAAAAGCAGGCTATGTCTGGTCTAATGGCAGCTTTCAAGTAAACCTTCATAGCTCCCCCGATATTGCTAGTGCTGTTTCTGTTAAGAGGCAAGAGGATATTGAAAAGGCTGAAGCATTACTACTTTTATTACTCTTACTTAGAAAAAAGAATAAAAAGCAAGATGTCGTAAAGATAGACAAGCATGGAGAAAAAGTTAGAGAATTTATAGAGAAAAAAATAATTGATGTAACTCCGCAACGATATATACAAATAACTTCACCGCTTCCAGTTCCAGATAAAAAGCTAGAAAAGGCTTTAGTTGAAACTAGAAAAGATGTTCAAGCGATACAAAAGGGGCTTGAGGTAAAAACAAAACAAAAAATTGAGGAAGAATTGAAAACAAGCGTAACGGATGAGATTTATAAATCAATTAACGAGGAAATTTCTGAATCAATAGAGTATTTCGTTGAAAGTAGATTAGAGCAGTTAGAAAAGGACGTAAATAAAATTGTAGCTGAAGGAACTAACATACAGGAAAAGCTAGAGGCTAGAATTGAAAAAGAGAAAAGTATAACACAGCATAAAGCTGAATATCTGTCGTTAAGAACTTTAAATTTAGTTAGGACAGAGGTTACAAAACAGGAAGCTATTAAGCTAGGTAAAAACAAATATAGGTGGATTACCAAAGGCGATGATAGAGTTAGACCCGCGAATAAATATCAGAAAAAAATGGGTGAAAATCATCGCTATTTACATAATACAATACAGAGTTGGGATAGCCCACCTATTACTAATTTAGTAACAGGGCATACAGCGCACCCCGCTGAAGATCATGGGTGTAGGTGCGTGGCTCAAATAGTTTTAGATGACTAAGGGGCAGAGATGGAGAAATTAAATTATTTATCACGTTATCCTAAAGTTATGGATGTAGAATCGTTCATAACAGCAGGTTTAGTTGATTATTCTGACGTTAAAGACGGTCGTTATCTTTTAAGAAAAGAAGCGATTGATAAGATGTTAGAAACTTTAGAAGGCAGACCCGTTGTAATGGGGCATCAAAAGATAACTGAAGATAACATTGAAGATGTGGCGGTCGGTTATGTCTTAGGTGGAAATTTCAATCCAGAAACAGGTTCTTTTGATTGTAAAATCATAGTAAAGGATGCTGATATTGTCGATGCAATAAAAAGCGGAAACAATAAAGTATCAAGTGCTTATGAGCCTACGGAATTTGGCGAGGGCGGAACTTATTCTGGTCTTGATTATGATGCTGAAATATTGAATGGAGTATTTACACACCTTGCTATTGTAGACACTCCAAGATATACGGATGCAAAAATTTTAACTAATAATTATGAGGGGCAAAAAATGTTCAAAAGATTATTTAAGACAGAAAAACTTAACGAAGAGGTCAAAGAGTGTGGAATCAGCGACAATGATTTAATTGAGCTAGAGGGACACACCGTAACTATCGGAGAGTTAAAAGCTGCTTTCCTTGAGAAGCAAAACGCTTGTAAAAATGAGGTAGAGGAAAAAGAAGAGGTCGAGGTTGAGGAAAAAGAGAACGAAGAAGAAAAGGAAAAGGAAAACGAGGAAGAAGATAAAAAAGAAAATGAGGATGAAAAAGAAAATGAGGTAGAGGAAGAAGAAAAGAAGGAAGAAAAAGAGGAAGAAAAGAAAGTAGAAAAAGAAAACGAAAAGCGTAACGAGGAAGAAAGATTAAAAGAGTTAGTACGTTCCATTGTGACAGAGGAATATACTAAGGGCATGGAGAAAAGTAATTCTTTACGCTTTAAGGCTCTAACAAGGTTCGTTGATGAAAAAAGCCAAGCTGAAAAATTTCAGACAAGGCAAGATCGTATTAACGAATCTAATCAGAAATATTCAAAGTAATCTATTAGGAGGATAAACTATGAGTACAATTAACTTTAATGCTTTTGCACAAGAAACAGCAGCAGGAAAACTTGAGCAATCGCCCAATATGGCGACTTACTCTGTTCGTTTAGAGGTTGGTTCTGATACTACCTTGAAACCATGCACGGCTGTTAAACTAAAAAACACTACTTCTAAGCTAATCACAGTAACACCAACTACATCGGATGCAGATGAGATTTTTGGATTTATTCCATTGAATCATAAAAATAATGGTCTTACTGTTACAAGCACAACTCCAGTAACGGTAGAGGTTGCATCCTTTGGTTGTATTATGACTATGGAAGCAAGCGCGGCTGTAAATAGGGGTGCCCATGTAACTTATGCTTACTCTACAAATAAAGTAGCAACCGCAACTTCAAGTGACTTGATTTGTGGACTTGCTCTTGATGCAGCAGCAGCAAGTGGTGATTTAATTCGTGTATTGCTTACGGTTCCAAACGTTCCAGTAGCAGAATCATAAAGGTAGGATATGGCAATAATTCAATTTAATGCTTTTAACCAAGTATCTGCTCAAGGAAAGTTAGAATTAACTCCTAATGCTAATATCTTCACTTGTCAGATTAACCCAGATTATGAGGGAGATGATTTAATCCCCGCGCAAGCGGTAAAGCTAATTAGTTCCACCTCTGGGGTTCCAGTGATTGATGTTGCAGGTAGTGGTGACAAAGTATTCGGATTTATCTGTCTGGATCATAAATATAATAACTTCAAGGCAGGCAAGTTATGTCGAATTGCTTCAGATTACGGTACGATGACAATGGTATCAGATGGAGCAATTACGAGGGGCGATTATGTGGCAATAAGCGATGGTGTTAAAGTTGCATCAACTGAAGATGCTTCTTTATCTGTCGGTATTGCTTTAGACAATAGCTTTGACGGTGCTTTGCTTAGGGTTCTTATTAAATGTCTAGGCAATAAGACGGCAGCGTTGCCACCGACACCCGCTGAAGGTGGAATCGTCGAAAATACTAATCCTATTACTTTCCAAGCAATTCTTAACTCTGAATCAGCAGTTGAGGAATTTAGCGCAGGAATGGCTTTAGCTTTGGTATCTTCAGAGGATGGAATAACAGTAGACCTTGCAACTGATACTGTGAATGGGTTTTTAGTTGCACAGGAAAGTTATTCTAAAGGGGGAACTGTTACGGTTGCGACAACAGGAAGCATTGTTTACTTAACGGCAGGTGAAACTATCACAGCAGGTAACTTTGTATCTTGGGATAGTACGAGTAACAAAATGGTTGTAGAGGAAGCAGCTTCACAGGGCGTTGCTTTACAATCATGCGCAGCCGATGAGGTATTTGCTTGTTTATTAACACTTTAATTTTAATTGAGGGGTAAAAATGATTGATGTAGGAAGAATGAGTCAAGAGGAATTGATTAACTCAATCAATACAAATGACGCAGCTTATCAGCAGATTATAACAACTCTTACCGATATTACAACGAAAGTAATTAGGCAAAAGTTTTATAAAATTAACTTGCCAGATTACGTTGATATTGAGGTAGGTAGAGCAGCTTTTATGCAAGAGATTTTGCATAACGCTATCGTTGATATTTCTGGTTCTTTTGAATCTGGAGTTATCAATACGGGAGCAGAGGCACGCATGGATTATAGCGATGTTGCAATCGCTCCTAAAAAGTTCCCAGTTCTTAATTGGGCTAAGAAATCACTTTATAGCGTTTTCGATGTTCAACAGGCATTTAGGGCAACTAACTTCGATATTATCGAGGAGATGGCAAAGAGCCGCAAACGTAATTGGGATTTAGGTATTCAAGAAACCGTTATCATGGGTTCTCGTGTAAATACCGCTGTTACAGGTCTTGCCAATAACGCTAATGTCACTATTGATACAACGCTTTTGACAACCTTTATTACAAGCCTAACTGATTCACAGTTCCAGACTTTTGTCGGTAAGGCTCTTGAAACCTTCTACGCTAATAGCAATTATACAGCTATGCCAAACCGCTTCTATATTCCAAGCTCCGATTATAACGGCTTAGGTATGGCAGCAAGTACAACCTTCCCAACTATCACTAGACTTGAGTATCTCACAAAGGTCTTTACTGATATTGTTCAAGGTTATGGCGTAACTGACTTTAAGATTTTGCCTTTGGCATATCTTAATAAGGCAAAAATGAATGATATTATTGGGCGTAACTATAACCGTTACATTATGGTAAATAAGGATCCAGATACTTTGTATGCTCCGATTCCAGTAGATTTTACCATGACCCAATTCGGCACCGTAGACAATTTCAATTTCTACAATGTCGCTTACGGTCAGTATGCAGGAACGGTTGTATTGAGGCCACAAGAAATGCTTTATATAGATCATAACGTCTAAGTAAAGGTGATAAAATGAAGCTAATGAATGTCGGCTCAAGATGTTTTCTTATTCCCGACCCCGTCAAACCTATGGATGTAATCGAGGTTGATGATGCTAAGGGAAAAGAACTCGCTGAAGGTTATCCAGAGGAGTGGAGAGTTATTGAAGCTCCAAAGGAGCAGGAATCTCAAAAAGAGCCAAAAAAGAAACGTAAATAATTAGGGGTGGCGATAATGGCAGTGTTTAATTTTTCAGATGTTACAGTTGATGACTTCAAGCACTACTTTGATCGCCACTTCCCTTTTGCGCCCGCTGACGATCCAGATAACAAGGAATATATTCGCGATAAAGATATAGAGATAGCTTTTAAGCAGGCGCAAGTGAATTTTAATCGGTCGTTATGGAGTGACCCAGAGCAAGCTAAGTTAGCCTATTTATTTTTAACGGCGCATTATCTGTGTATGGATCTACAAATGGCGCAGTCTGGTATTAACTCCATAGGCAATTTTATTATTTCTCAAAAGACGGTGGGTGAGGTTAGTGCTAGTTATTCCATCCCCGCAAGATATTTACAGAGTGCTTATACAAGCTATTTAACAGGCACTCAATTCGGCATGAAATATCTAAGTTTATTGCTTCCTCGCATTACGGGTGCAGTAGGACTTGTTAAGGGGACAATAACTTATGAGTAGGATGGAAATTGATTATAACAATAGTAAGTTGGAGAGCCTTATAAGTGCTTCGGAGTATGTAAATAGTCATGTTTGGAACGTTGGTATTTTAGATGATGCTCCAAAAGGATTGGCTGAAATTGCATATAAAAATGAGTTCGGAGCAAGTGGCGAATCTAGTGACTTACACCATGATATTCCAGAACGTAGTTTTATTAGGCAGCCTTTATACGATAGTTGGGAAGGAATTATTGAGCAGTATTTTAAGGCTAGTGGCAATACAGAGTGGTGGTACGAATTGGGAATGAATCCTAATTTATTTACAGCCCATATTGCTTATATGTGTTCAACTGTGATTATTGCTGCTATAACAGACGACTATCCACAGAAAAAGAAAAACTCCCCTTACACTTTAGCTAGAAAACAAACAACTGTCGCACTTACTGATAAAGGAGTTTTGGAAGCTAATATTAAGTATAAGGAAAGCGGGATATGATTATAATTGACGGTTCTACTAAAACATTAAATCAGAGAAATATTAAGGTTCCTAATGTCGCTGACGTAGTAGATGGGTGGCTTACTGAATTAAATGCACAGCTAGTAGTTAAAGAGATTGTGGATGGTGACGTTGTAGAAACAATGACCCCTGTAACCTTTAAGGGGATGATTCAGCCGTTGTCTGGTTATGAACTTTCAATTTTAAGAGAAGGCGAGAGAGATTGGGAATGGGTTAAAATATACACAGATTATGCGAATTTTAATTGCGATGACAGATTATATTTAGTGGACACCCATTATAGAATTATGAAAAAGCGACCTTTTGAAAGGTACTCTTATGGTTATTATAGGTATGATGCTGTTTTAGATTTTGTGGATGATGAGAACTAGAGAGCCGATAAAATGTGTAATGGATGTTATCAAGGAGTTTATGTCCTTAGATGACGAGCATTGTTATCTTTACAATAACAAGTGGATTATTCCCAGAGATAAATCGCTTTTTATTGTGCTAGGAATAATGAGTTTAAGCCCGATAGGTAATACGTTAAAATACTATAAATATCCAGATAGTATGAAAGCTGTTACAACTACGGCTATTCGTGGTTTATATTCTCTAAATATATTCTCTTACGATACAAGTGCTAGGGCGCGTCAAGTTGAGGTTATAGCAGCTCTTAACAGTGATATAGCTATTAGATCTCAAGAGGTCAATAGTTACAGTATTTCAACGCATACCATGTCTTTTAGAGATATTTCAGACTTGGAAGAATCAAAAAGACTTAACCGTTATGTGGCTGAATTTAGCATAATCTACGGTGAAACCTATGAGAAGGATGCACCGTATTATGATAAACTTGGGGGACTTAAAACAATTATTAACAAGTAATTTTATGAGGGGTAAATAATGAATGAGATAGATATATCAAACATTATCAATGTTTCCATCGCGGATAGCCCAATTTCGTTAAGACAAGCGAATTTATCATCTATCGCTTGCGTAACGACTGAAGCTGCTCCCAATGGAGAAGATTATATTATTTATCGTAATCCTATCGGGGTTGCTAATGACTTCGGTAGTGATAGCGAGATTTATAAACAGGCAGTTGCAGTTTTTGCACAGACACCAAACATCTTAACCGCCAACGGTTATTTTGTGGCTATACCCGCGTTGCCCGCTGTGACAATTCCCGCAACCTATGGTTACAATATAATTGATGCAATCAATCTTCAAAACTTCAAACAGGTTACAGATGGTTCTATCAATATTGCTGCTAACGGTGGGACAGCTTACAGTTTAGAAAACATTAACTTTACCGCTGCTAATACGGTTGAGGGTGTTGCAGCTGTATTCCAAAATGCGATTGATAGTAGCGCGACAGCAGGAACGGCAGTAACAGGTGAGATAACTGTTTCTAACTTTACAGATGTTTCAGATGGTTCCTTTGGAATAACCTTAGACTTAGGCTCTGAAACTCAAGTAAGTGGCTTAGACTTTACGGGCGCGACAACTCTTGAGGATATTGCAACCATTATCAATACGGCTCTTGTTGGGGCTACTTGTGAAGCTACAACCAATGGCTTGTTATTTACGAGCAATACAGAGGGTGAAGGTTCAAGCGTAATCTTATCAGCGGGTGCGACTGGTACTGACTTATTGGGATCTTCTTATTTTGGTTCCTTAACCAATACCAACGGTAAAAATGCACTAGGTGTGACAGCAGCCTTTGTCGATGGACACCTTAGGTTTACATCTAATATGCTAGGCTCTGAATCATCCGTTGCAATTTCAGCGGGCGAATCTGGAACTGACTTGAGTACGCTTCCATATTTAGACCTTGATTCTGTGATTAGTGTTCAAGGTATGTCAGCTTATAGCGGCAGGGAGAGATTGGTTGATACTCTTATCAGAATGAAGCCTCAAGTGTATTTTGCGGGCGTATTGGTCGATCATGACTTAGATGCAACCAATAACAACGCAGAGGTATTAGATGCCTCAAACTGGATGCAGACCCAAGATAAACTTCTCTATATTGCTGACAACTCCTTAACTTGCCTTGATTCAGGAAACTTATTCGATATTATTCGGATGAGAAGCAATAGCCATACAAGGTGTCTAGCCTATTTTGGGCCTACGGCGCAGAGTGCAAGACTTATGGCGGCTGCTTATGCTTCAAGAGGACAGAGCGTAGAATTTGAAGGCTCTGGCACAACTCTTACCATGCAGCTGAAATCCCTTGCTACAATAGACCCAGATCCACAAATGACAGAAACTCTTAACGAAAAAGCTAAGAATGTCGGTGCAGATACTTACAGTGCTTGCGGTGGTGTTCCTATTGTTCAATCATTCGGTGCTAATGAGTTTTTCGATTATGTGTATAACGTAATCTGGCTCAAAACAGCCCTTCAAGTTGCGGGTTTTAACACCTTGAGGAAAGCAAGTAGCAAGATACCACAAACGGCAGCGGGCGTTGAGGTTCTTATTAAGGCTTATGCTGATGTCCTTGCAACTGGCGTTAAAAATGGGATGATTGCAGCAGGTTCGTGGACTTTGCCTGTAACTATCGGCGATCCAGAGATGATGAAGGATGCTATTGCAACGGTGGGATGGTTCATTTATGCAACTCCTATCACCGAGCAGAGCCAATCTGAAAGAGAAGAGAGAAAAGCTCCATTTATTCAGATGGCTATTAAGATGGCGGGTGCTATCCATACATCGGATATTTTGGTTTATATAAACAAATAGGGGGTGAAAAATGGCGATTGATACACTGGTTGGACAAGATACCATTATCCTTGATGACAGACAGATTACTGACGTTGGGTTCGGGGATGTAGTAATCCTCGATATGCCTAACACTTATACAGAGGTTGAATCTGGAAAGGACGGTAACACTGTATTTGTTTTCATGGAAAGTGGTAGGCAGATACAAGTTAAACTTAGGGTTCTTATCGGTAGGGATGACGATAGATGGCTCAATTCTAAGTTAGAGCAGACAAAAAATAACTATATCGGACAAACCTTGATGACGATGAGCCTTGCTAAGAGAGTTGGTGATGGCAAGGGCGGCATCATTACAACCCGTTGGAATCTTGAGGGTGGAACGTTTACAACGCCACCTAGTACCAAGTACAATGTGAGCGGTGATAAAGAGCAAGCGATTCAAGAGTATTCTTTTGTATTCGCAAGAGGTATGAAATCATCGTCTTAACTCTTTATTTTCCAGATGCCACACAGAGGGGGGGGCAACCCCCCCTTTATTTTAGGAGATAGAGAAGATGGAAAACCCAAGATTTACACTTTCAAATGGAAAAGAGTTAGTCGTACAGATTGCTAGTTTTGATATGGGCTATCGACTAACGAAAGCACTAAATAAAATCCTACAAAAAACAGGATTAAATCTTAATGATGAATTGTTAAATTTAGACTTTTCAAAATTTTCGATGACACCCGCTGTAATGATGCCACTTGCAGAGGCTTTTCTATCTGCGATGGAAGATGATTCCTTACAAGATCTATTTTGGTCTTGCGCTAATAGTTGCACTTATGATGGATTGAGAATAAATAAACAGCTCTTTTCTGATAATATAGAAATGAGGGGGCTATTTTATCCGATTAAAGTTATTGTTTTAAGGGAGAATATCTTGCCTTTTTTTCCGCAACTCCGTTCTTGGTTAAACGACACTACCCAAGCGGAGAAATAGGAAACGTATCGGTTGAAATTAAAGATCCCCCACTTATGATAATATGCAGACTATCTAAAGCAGGGTATGGCAGTCTAAACAGTTTACTCCATACTAGAACTGATTTAGTGATGGACGCTTATCATTTTGAAATATTTTCTGGTGAATTTGAATCAGAAATGGTGGAGAGATTTAAGGCTGAAAAATGAATATAACTGATTTAACCGCTAGAATTAAATTTAATATCGAAACGTCTGACTTAAAGAAATTTTCAGACGGATTAGATGACTTAAAAAAGCGACTTAAAGAGTTAGAAAAGAGCTTCAACGATACACAGAAAGCACAAAAAGAAGCCAAAGATGCTGACGAAAAAGCAAAAAAAGAAAAGCAATTTTTAACTGAAGCAAACAGGCAGCTAATTAAGACTAACAATGAGCTATCTCAATCGACAGAGAAAGCAAGTGTATCAGTTGAAAAACATCATAATTCCTATCGCGGTTTATCAATTATCCTTCAAGGCATCCTAAAGTTATTTAAGGCTTTCGGTTACGTTGCAAGGATTACTTGGAGCGGAATAAATCATATTTTCAGCGGTCTTAAATGGGCTACGGCGGGAACAGCGGCATCGCTTGCTGTCTTAGACAGAATGATGAAATCGGCGGGTTCCTATGGTAACTCAATGAAAATAATGTCTACCGATTTTGGTGTATCGCCAGAGGCTTTACAATCTTGGCAAGCCTTAGCAGAGCGTGCAGGTTCCTCGTCGGATGTAATGAATCGCACTCTAGGATTCATGGAAAACCTAAAGAGGACAGCCGTAGCTAACCCGTATTTCATTCCAGACGTTCTTAACTTAGCTGGTATAAGACCCGCTATGTATCAAAATGCCGAGTCTTTGATGAAGGCTATTATGTCAAAGACAAGGGGCATGGATCAGAGAAAGCGTCTTGCTTTTTTTGAAAGGTTGGGCGTATCGGATGCAGCAGAATTTGATTTGATTGCTCAAGAGTGGGCAAAAAACGGTTTTGGAACGTCTAACGCTGCTATTGTATCTAATGCTAATATAGAGAAATTAAACAAGGTAAAGATAGCCTTTAGTGAGATGACAAGGCTAACAGCAGCCATTAAGAATAATATTCTAGCCTCTTTTAGCGATTCTTTTATCGAGGGCATGGATTGGTTAAGCCGCATAATTAAAACGTCTGTGGCGGTCGTAGAGGGCTTTATTGCTAAACATGGTGGAATAAAGAAAGTATTAGGAGATATTAGCCCTGTTATTTCTAAGATATATGGTTTAACTGGAGCCTTTACCGCCATTTCTGGGGTTCTAGCTAAGTTCGGTGTATTCGCAGGAACACTTGTAGTATTAGCGTCTGGACTTGGAGTTATCCTTTACCTAGCACGTTCTATTGTTAAGGCATTTAAGGAAGCTGTCGGCTTTGCAGGAAGCCTTAAAGAACTTCTCTATGGTTTTGCAGCGTTCAAGTTAGGACAGTTATTAGATTCTGGAGATATACCGCCAGAGTATAGGGATGAGGTATCTAAGGCACAGAAATTTTTCCTTGCGGGGGCAGGTCAATATAAAGATCAAGGGTTGCTAAAAAATACAATAAGCAAGATTACAGGTAGTTTAGACAACCTTCCTAAGAAGATAGGACAGATATTAAAATCTGTTTTGTCGGATTTAATGACTACTTTTATCAATACTTTCATCGAAAAAATCCTAGCATTATGGGCTGATAGTGAAATAGTAGGCAGTGATTTTGCTAAAAAAGCCTTAAAGAAAATATATAATTCCCCGAACTTTGTTCCAAACAAAGAGCAAGAAGATAGAATGAAACGATGGTTCGATGAGGGCGTAGCAAGTGCGATGTTTGAAACCGAGCCAGATATATTAGAGGAAAATCCAATAGTAGGTAAACAAACAGTAGGAGATAGAGCTAATAAAGCAGCTGTATTATTAGAGCGACTTTTAGGCGATACTAAAATGTCAGATCTAAGAAAATTTATAGGAACAGACCCAGAAAATCAGCAAACTAATCTAGGTTATATTAGCGGTTTATTATCTACAATGTATCAAGGCGTAGGTAAAGGATTATACCCAAGAGGTGCTTCTATCATCCAACAATTTGAAAATAATTATAACATTGATGGGAGAGGAAAAGATCCAGAATCTATTGCAGATGCTATTAGGGGTAAAGATGGTAAAATGTCTAAGGCAGCGGAGCAAAGTGCAAAAATGGTAGCGCAAAGTATTTTAAGATAAGGAATATAGATGGCTGATTCTAAAGAGCAAAGTATAGGTGAGAAGGTTGGTGGGGCTATTAGTGGATGGTTTACTAAGCCCTCTAAATGGCCTACAACGGGGGATATTTTATCTGGTTTAATCCTAACAAGCACAAAGACTCGCAATAAAGGAATCGGTGGCTATCGCTTTACCCAGATGAGGGATGATGAGATTGAGATAAGTTCTAATATAACTGATTACGTTATTGAAAGCGGCATGACTATTCAAGATGCTATTCAGTTAAAACCGCTTAGAATGAAGCTAACAGGTTTAGCAGCAGAGGTATCTTATGGCGAGAGTAAACAACTCACAGCCGTTGACGCTTTAGTTAGTAATCTGAAGCCAATTACAAACCTATTGCCAAGTATGGATGATAAAACGGCAGCCCTCTATATGCAGCTAAATAAGTATTACGGAGAGTATGAAAAATTAAGAAACCAAGTAAATGATATATTGGGTATATGGGCTGATAATCACGATGAAAATGTAACTGGTAGTGAAAGTTTAGCGAATTGGTTTAAGAACTTAACAGGCACGAAACAGCAAAGGGCTTTTGCTCAATTATATTCGTGTTGGAAAGCAAGGGAGATGATGTCTATTGAAACTCCTTTCGGTGTGCAAGAAAATATGGTTATTGAATCGGTAAGTTTTAAGCAAACTTCAAGGAGTAACACTTATGCAGAAATTGAGGTTACACTTAAACAGCTAACTTTTGCAAAAACTCAAACAACTGGTAACGGAGATAATAATACAGATGCGGGACGGCGTAACGGTCAAACTAATATAAATGACACTGGAATAACTGGTAGCGGTAGTATAACAGATAAAAAGTTAGAGAATAGTTATTATACCCCAATAGAGGGAGAAAATTATTCAGAGGAACGTTACAGGACAGAGGCAGGTTGATATGTATAAATTATCTGGTTTAACAAATGGCTATAATCAAAAGCTAATAGTAAACAATATTGGCTTTGGTGATATAACTTTTACTTTCCATTATAGCGATACACAACTAAGTTGGTGGTATGGTATAGAGTGGGGAGATTGGGGATTTGAAAACCATAGGTTATTAAAATCACCAAACCTATTAGATAGGTTTAGATTTATAATACCTTTTGGCTTTCGTTGTGTTAGTTTAGATGGCGGTGAGCCTCTATTTCAAAACGATTTTATTTTACCTAGAATTGAGTTAGATATTCTAACTGAAGAAGAAAGGGATTTAATACATACTAACGATTTTAGACCGTACATTTATGGATAAATTTTTTCCTTCATATCAATTATTTATTCAAGTAGATGGTGGAGAGGTCATCTATCTTCCAGAGGAATACGCAGTAGATAGGGAGTTCGCTTGTAAATTTGTAGTAAACCAAACCACAACTAGCACCCCGCAAAATGCAACCATTAAGATTTATAATCTGAATGATACCAATAGAAAAAGAATATTTTTTAACTGGTTCGATCAAGCTAGTGTATGCAAAATTATAGGTTTATATGCTGGTTATAAAGATGAAAAATATCTTATTTTTAAGGGTGTTCAGCAAGAGGTATCAAGTTATAGGGAAGGTGCAAGCCTTGTTACAGAGATAAATGCGACAGCTCTAGGTTTTGCAAGTACAGGATATTCTGTAAATAAAGAGGCTAATAATAGTTATCAATATGTAAGCGATGACGTAGGAGCTTTTGAAGATGAGGAATACGTCGATCCATTTTATACTGATATGAAATATGATTTTGTAGCAGGTAAATCAAACCGACAAATATTAAAAAATCTTGTAAATGAGTTTTGTAGATTCCAAAGATTAAATGGAATGAAATGCGGATATACGATAAAAATAAGCGATATGAAATGGGTTAAGAAAAGATACTACAAACCTGTTACATTGACTGGAAACTTATTTGATATGATAAAAAAATATGTTCCTATCAATACAAACGTCTGGATGCAAGATGATATGTTATATGTAATAAGTAACGATGTCGCTTTAACTAGAGAAACAAATAAAACAGAAAATAGAAATAAACATCAACAAAATATTGATAGATATAGACGTGTAAAGGAACGAAACGCAAAACGTATTTATAAACTAGAATTACTAGCATCAAAAGAGGAAAATCAAGATGTATTTATTCCTAATACTAGCGAAACTATAACGACAGAAAATCCAGAGGCAATAAGCACAACAGATACAAAAGATTTAGAAAATTTAATTGTTATAAACTCTGATAGTGGCTTATTAAACACACCTAGATTTTACGGTCAGTCTATGCAACTAACAACTCTTTTTGAGCCAAGAGTAAATTGCGGAGATTTAATAAGACTAGAGTCAGATATACAACCAGAGTTTAACAGAGATTATAAAGTGTGTGGTGTAACTCACTCTTGCGAGATGGGATTCGGAACGAGTGGAACTAATACCACTTCT
>JAEIGA010002842.1_pt1 | contig 27392 bp, 17 predicted proteins | sample 9270691 | NCBI WGS metagenome assembly JAEIGA01 (sample SAMN17057246, study PRJNA624740) | gut metagenome | biome: biome; isolation source: fecal sample | host: Bos grunniens | place: China: Xizang | collected 2019 | reverse complement strand
TTGCATGTGTTAAGCCTGCCGCTAGCGTTCATCCTGAGCCAGGATCAAACTCTTCATTGTATAATATCTATAAATCTCTCAGCTTGTCCTGACACTTATAATCCTTTCAAAAGAATTAACGCTTCTCGATAAATTGTATTTCTCGGTACTTGCTTCTTGTACTTTCCTTCAATCTTTTCAATGAACTTTTTGTGCCGCTTGAGTTACCGTTGTTTCTCAAATGGGCTGCAAAGATACGGACATTTTTTTAATCTCCAAATATTTTTCACATTTTTTTCAATATTTTTTCTACTTTTGTGTTCGAAAAGGCATTTTAAGGGTAAAAAAGGCAAAATAATGGCAAGTTTATGGCAAATATTTCTTGTTTTCGCAAAGATCGGTGCTTTCACAATAGGAGGAGGCATTCCGATGATTGCAGCCATAAAAAGCGAGCTTGTCGAGAGAGGATGGCTGAACGATGAGGACTTCATCGACATCATCACGCTCGCCCAGACTGCTCCCGGACTCTTCGCCGTGAACATCTCGATCCTGACAGGCCACAGGCTCCGCGGAACAAAAGGTAGCGTGGTGGCTACGGTAGCCAGTTGTCTCCCCCCTTTCCTGATCATACTCCTGGTAGCGATGTTCTTCACAGAATTCAAGGACAATGAATATGTAATGAAGGCCTTCAAGGGAATCCGCCCCGTAGTGGTTGCCCTCATCGGCGTACCTATGATAGATATGATCAAGGCGACAAAGATGAGATGGTGGTCGTGGATCATTGTGATTTCGTCGATGACCCTGGTCTGCTTCCTGGAGGTTTCACCTATATATATACTGATATGCGTCATCGTTATAGCTGCATTCATCAGCTGGTACAATAACAAGAAGGATTCCCGATCAGGTCGGGAATGACGGAACTGCAGAAAACGGAATGACGGACCTGCAGAATTCAATGATGATTTTAATAGATATTGCATCGGGTTTATGATATACTTTGAACTGTTCAGCACTTTCTTCGTAATCGGTATGTTCACCATCGGCGGTGGATATGCTATGCTGTCGCTGATTCAGAACAAGGTGGTCACGGTACACGGATGGATCGACGAGACCACATTCACAGACATTGTGGCCATATCGCAGATGACACCGGGACCGATCGGCATCAACTCGGCCACATATATAGGATACGAAGTGCTAGCGAGAACCGGAGCATCGGATTTCCTCTGCATACTCGGATCTGCCACGGCTACATTCGCCGTAGTATTGCCATCCTTCATCATAGTGCTTGCCTTATGCAAGGTCTATGACAAATGGAAAGACCACTATATGTTCAAAGGAGTGATGACGGGGCTTAAACCAGCCGTTCTGGGACTTATCGGAACAGCCGCCCTCGGGCTTGCCACACCGGAGAATTTCATAGATTGGAAGAGCTACGTGATATGCATCCTCGCATTCGCAGCTCTGTATTTCAAGAAAGCCGGACCATTCTCCATCATCGGAGCAGGAGCGCTGGCGGGATTATTAATATATTAGGGAAATGAATTGGCTAACAGATATTTTCACTGAACAGACCTTTGTCCAGGCAACTCTCGTTCTTGCGCTTATATGCGCGACAGGACTTGCCTTGGGTCAGATAAAGGTGGGAGGAGTTTCATTAGGAGTTACATTCGTGTTCTTCGCCGGCATCATAGCAGGACATTTCGGACTGCAGATCAACCCGGATATGCTGGCCATGATCCAGAACTTCGGCCTGATCATCTTCATATATGCACTCGGGGTCCAGGTAGGCCCCGGCTTCTTCTCATCGTTCAAGCAAGGCGGCATAAAGCTCAACCTCCTGGCCCTGATCCTCTTAGTGACCGGAACAGCCATGGCACTCATAATACACTGGATCACAGGGATTTCCGCAGGAAATATGATGGGACTCCTTTCTGGAGCCGTGACCAACACGCCAATGCTCGGAGCGGCACAGCAGGCACTTCTACAAATGGATCCGGACAATATGGAAGGCGCCAACAATATGGCAATGGCCTGCGCCGTAGGATATCCGTTCGGTCTTATAGGTATGATTCTCTGCGTAATTTTCCTGCGCAGCATTCTATGGAAGAAGAGTCCGGTATTTCAGGATAATTCTTCCGACAACACCTTCGTAGCAGAATATCAGGTCAGCAATCCTGCAGTCTTCGGCAAGACCATTATGGAAATCAGGAAGAATGCCGACTGCCATTTCGTTATTTCAAGGGTATGGAAGAACGGAAAGGTGGAGGTGCCTACATCAGAAACCGTTATTGAAGAAAACGAGCACCTTCTTGTGATTTCAGGAAGAAGCGATGTGGAACGCGTCAAGACCATATTCGGACACAAGGAAGATGTGGACTGGAACAAGAAGGGCATCGACTGGAACAGCCTCGACAGCCAGCTGATATCACGTAAGGTACTGGTTACCAGACAGGAAGTGAACGGAGTCAAGCTCGGCTCCCTCAAACTCCGCAACTCCTACGGCATCAACATAACCAGAGTGAACCGTGCCGGAATCGATCTTCTTCCGTCCCGCTCCCTCAGACTTCAGCTGGGAGACAGGATCACGGTAGTCGGTGAGACAAGATCCATAGAGAACGTCAGCATACGCCTTGGCAATCAGGCCAAGGATCTGGGCAATCCTAATCTTTTCGCGATATTCGTCGGCATCATGCTGGGACTCCTCCTTGGAAGTATACCGTTCTTTTTCCCGGGAATGGGAATGCCGGTAAAGCTCGGCATTGCAGGAGGACCGATCATAGTAGGACTGCTGATGGGCGCATTCGGTCCTCGTATGCACCTGTCCATATATATGAGCCGCAGTGCCAACCTCATGCTAAGACAGCTCGGACTCACCATTTACCTTGCCGGTCTGGGACTTAGCGCCGGAGAAGGATTCTTTGAAACCGTATTTACTGCTGAAGGTCTCGAATGGGTGCTGATCAGCCTGGCACTTGCAATAGTGCCTACTCTCATCACGGCCTTTATAGCCGGAAAGATATTCAAGACCGCATATTCCGACAATATCGGAATGCTCTGCGGAGCAATGGCCAATCCTTTCGCACTCGATTTCGCATACCCGGACAGGGAGGGAGAAGATCCTGCAGTGGCATACGCGACAGTGTATCCTGCGAGCATATTCCTCAGGGTGATTTCTGTACAGATCATTATGCTTATATTCGCATAGTTCGGTTGACTTTATCAATCGCATTTGCTATCTTCGCGAAAAATTGAACTAACCGTATAATTATGAGAAGGTCTTTCTTTATCGCGGCTATAGCAACTGCCGTTCTTTCGTGCACCAACGCCGGTGACAACACAATCAATGTAGTACCATATCCAAACGAAGTAAGCATCCAGAGCGGCACATTCGACGCTGCCGGAGCAGCTTTCCAATGCTCGGAAGATATGGACGAAGCATCCGCAAACGTCATTGCCGCATTTGCAGACCAGCTTTCGCTTGTCAGCGGCATCAAAGATGCAGGAACCGGAAACTGCTTCACATTCACAGTTGATTCTTCGCTTCCGGAAGAGGCATACACGCTGAATATCAGTCGTAAGGATGTCGAGGTAAAGGCATCGTCACTCAGAGGATTCAACTACGCAATCCAGACCATCAAGCAGATGCTGCCTGCAGAAATCTACGGTAAGGAAAAAGCAGAGGGCAAGGACTGGACCCTTCAGTGTGCAGAGATCAAGGATCAGCCGAGATTCGGATACAGAGGTATGCACATGGACGTGTCAAGACACTTCTTCGACATCGATATGGTCAAGAGATATATTGACGTGATGGAGATACATAAGCTCAACACACTCCACTGGCATCTTACCGACGACCAGGGCTGGAGAATTGAGATAAAGAAATATCCTAAGCTCACAGAAGTGGGATCAATCAGAAAAGAGACCCTCATCGGACACATCAACAACAGTGCGAAATATGACGGCACACCTTACGGTGAAGGTTGCTGGTTCAGTCAGGATCAGGTGAAGGAGGTCATCAGTTATGCTGCCGCAAAGGGCATCGAGATCATTCCTGAAATCGACCTTCCGGGACACATGCTTGCTGCTCTTGCTGCATATCCTGAGCTTGGATGTACTGGAGGTCCATACGATGTATGGGGACGTTGGGGCATCGCTGACGATGTGCTCTGTGCCGGAAACGAAAAGACAATGCTCTTCCTCGAGGACGTAATTACAGAGGTTGCAGCTCTCTTCCCATCGGAGTACTTCCATATCGGAGGCGACGAGTGTCCTAAGGTGCGTTGGGAGAAATGTCCTAAGTGCCAGGCCAAGATCCGCGAACTCGGCCTCAAGGACACAGAGGAGTTCAAGGCTGAGCACTATCTCCAGAGCTACGTGATGAACAGAATGACAAGCGTCCTCGAGAAGCAGGGAAAGAAGATCATCGGATGGGACGAGATTCTTGAAGGCGAGGTAGCTGACAACGCCATCGTAATGTCGTGGAGAGGCACCGCAGGAGGCATCAAGGCCGCACAGATGGGCCACGATGCGATAATGACTCCGAACTCATTCTTCTATCTTGATTATTATCAGTCACTTGACACTGCCAACGAGCCTCTCGCAATCGGAGGTTACCTCCCTGTGGAGACCTGTTATTCATACGAGCCATATACAGAAGAGATGACCGAAGAGGAAAGAGCGCACATCCTTGGAGTACAGGCCAATCTCTGGACAGAGTACATTGCTTCTGACGACCATCTTGAATATATGCTCCTCCCTCGTCTTGCAGCCCTCAGTGAAGTGCAGTGGTGCCAGCCGGAGAACAAGGATTGGGAAAGATTCCTCGACAGCGCTGATGATTTCTGCGCTATCTACGAGGTGGCAGGTTACAATTATGCAAAACACATATTCGACGTAAGAGGATCGGTGAGCGTGGAAGATAACAGTGTACTCGTACACCTTGAGGCTCAGGGAGATACTCCCATAAGATACACAACAGATGGCAGCATCCCGACCGAGGAGTCTCCTCTCTACAAGGCTCCTGTAGCTATCACAGGCTCCTGCACATTCACTGCCAAGGCATTCAGGCCAGGACACGAAGGCACCTTGTATAAAAAGGAATTCAACGGCCACAAGGCTATGGCCAAGAACATAACCGTCAACACACAGGCGCACAAGAACTACCGTGGCGGTCTTCCATATATCCTCATAGACGGCATGAAGGGTCCGAAGGACTTCCACAGCAAGGAATGGAGCGGCTGGAGGACAGAACCCTTCGAAGCTATGATCGATATGGCAGGTGAGACTTACAGCAGCCTCACTCTGAGCACCACCGTGGTGAAATATGATGATATATTCAATCCTCAGGACATCACCGTCTATACATCGGAGAACGGAACAGACTTCACTGAAGTTGCGAAAGGTGAATATGAGACAGAGGGCGAAAATGAGCCTAACGGAGCAAAGGAATACACCCTTGACTTCCCTGAGACCTCGGCAAGATATCTGAAGATTGTGGCAAATCCTGTTCAGGAGAAGCCACAGTGGCACGTAAGAGCAGGATCAAAGGGATTCCTGTTCATCGATGAGATCATTGTAAGATAACCACTATATTGCATCGTTCTTTAACGTTTGCGGATGAGGCGGATGGCCGCAATGGAGTAGATGGCTATAAGGAGTGTATGTAAGGCCAGTTTGGCAATGACCTGACCTGAAGGTGACTGGCCGATTGACACTCCGCTGAAAAGGGTGCCGTCGACGAGCAAGGATATGCCATATACTGCTCCCATCACAATGAATATCGCCGCAAGACGTCCCCAACGGTATGGGATAGGATAATATCTGGCCCCGAGAAGGGAGCTGATGACAAACATCACGATGTAGCTGGCCAGATGTCCGAACGCTGCCGCCCAATAGGAATATCGCGGCATGAAGAGAATGATGACGACAGCCGTCACGGCCAGACCGGAAAGGGTGATCCAGATAGCCATATCCGTCTTTCCGGAAAGCTTGTACCACATCGAGACATTGAAGAGCATTCCCAATATCATATAGGACAGAAGCATGATCGGCACGATGCCGACTGCTGAACGGAACTGCGGGCCAAGGATCAGGGCGATGATATCGATATAGAGTATCACTCCGAGGAAGACCAGTCCGCAGAAGGCCGTAAAATATTCCTGCACAGATGCATACAATTCCTTGGAATCCTTTTCGCGGGCTCTTCTGAAGAAGAACGGCTCTGCGGCATACCTGAACATCTGGATGAACAGGTTCATTATCACTGCGAGCTTCACCGCAGCCTGATAGAGTCCGAGTGATGATCTCCAGGCGTCGGCATTTGTGTCGAAAAATCTGAAAAGTATCCTGTCAAGAAAGTCATTCACGACTCCTGGAAGGGCGGCTACCATCAGCGGAAGCGAATAAGCCAGCATCTGACGAAGGAGCTTCGGGTCAAGCCTGAAGCTGACTCTGGCGAATTCGGGAATGAAGAGCAGGCCGCAGACTACGCAGCTGATGAAGATTGCAAAGACGACATAGCTGAAATCAGGAGTTTCCGGAATGAAATGCAGCAGCCAGCGAGCGGAGCCGATATGTTTCGGAAACCAGAGGAAGAGCACAAGGTTGGCTGCAGTCTCGGTGATTATCTTGATTGTCTTGAATATGGCGAACTTAAGGGCCTTGCTTTCCTGACGCAATTTAGCGAAGAATATAGCCGTAACAGCATCCAGAGCCAGGATTCCTCCCATATAAATTATGCAGGACTGGTATCCCTCATATCCCAGCATCGATGCTATCGGGGAGGCGAAGGCAATCATCAGAGCCAGGAAGGTGGCGCTGACGCAGAACACCGTGACGAAGGCATTCGAATATACCTTCTTAGGATCGATTCCTTCCTTATTGGCAAAACGGAAGCATCCGGTCTCAAGACCAAGAACCAGAACAACCTGAAGCACAGCTATATACGCCATGAACTCTGTGACCACGCCATAGCTTTCAGGAGAGAGGAGCCTGGTGTATATAGGAACGAAAAGGAAGTTTATGATACGGGCCAGTATGGTACTGAGACCATAAATGACGGTCTGACCGGCCAATTGTTTCAACGGATTTGCCATAATGAGTGCAAAAATAGTTATTTTTGTCGGGTTAAAAGTACACGATTATGAAAAGAATAATGATTCTGGCGGCAATTGCGATTTTTGCTGCATCCTGCGGCCCTCGTGGCGGCAAGGCTGAAGGAAATGATGCTCAGACCGACAGTACAGCAACCAAACAGACAGAAATGGAACAGAAGAGAATTGAAGAGCCTGAGTTCGACATCATCACGAGCAAGGGTACAATGAGGGTGAAACTTTACAGCAAGACCCCGAAGCACAGAGACAATTTCGTCAAGCTCGTAAAGGAGAATTACTACGACGGAATCCGCTTCCACAGAGTTATCGAGGGATTTATGATCCAGGCCGGTGACCCATATTCAAGAGACACTGCAAAGATCGACCTCTGGGGACAGGGAGGACCGGATTACACTGTACCGGCAGAGTTCGTGAACGAATACTGGCATAAGAAGGGAGCGATTGCTGCAGCGCGTCGTGGAGATATGGCCAATCCGACCAAGGCTTCTTCAGGATCACAGTTCTACATCGTTCACGACGAGAATGCCTGCCTGCATCTGGACGGACAGTATTCGATCTTCGGAGAAGTCATTCAGGGTCTGGAGGTAATCGACAGAATCGCAACAGTGGACGTAGACAGATATGACCGTCCTTATGAGGATGTATTCATCAAGGAGATCAAGCCTGTCTATGTAGAACCGGCAGAGCCGGCAGCTGATTCCACAGCAGCAGTGAAGGCTGACACGACTAAGGCTGAGTAAGAGGCTATGGACATCAAAGGAAAATTCAGGTACATATTCTTCGATGCCGACGACACGCTCTGGGAGAACGAGAGGTATTTCAGGGCAGCCGAGGCCAAGTTCATAGAGCTTCTTGCAGACTACACGACCCCGGAGGGAGTGCAGGATATGCTTTGGCGCAAGCAGGAGGACAATATTCCTCTTTTCGGCTATGGCTCCAAGACATATATGATAGGCATGACTGATGCAGCCGTGGAGCTATGCGGAGGCAGTCTTCCCGAGCACATCTACTACGGAGTGAAAAAAATCATCACCGAGCTTGCCTTCCACGAACTTGAGATAATCGAGGGTGTCAAGGAGACTCTGGGAGCTCTTCAGGGGCATTATGAGCTGATTGTCGCGACAAAGGGCGACCTGCCTGAGCAGATGAGCAAATTCAGAAAATCAGGACTGGCGCACTACTTCCATCATTGCGAGGTGATGGAGAATAAGGATGAGAAGAACTGGCTTGAAGTGGCTGCGAAACACAACATCCGTCCAGAGGAACTCCTTATGATCGGAAATTCCGTCAAGTCGGACATCGCTCCGGTAGTCAGCCTCGGCGGATGGGCGATCCATACTCCTCATGAAGTAGTATGGGTGCATGAAATGATGGATATGCCTGATTCGGAGAGGATCATAGAAGTAAAAGAAATACGTGAGATTCTCGACATTTTACTGTAAATCCAGCAAAAATGCTCTTTTTTCATAACTAAGAGAGCGGCCGGGACATCTATGGCACAGAATTAGCAATAAACTTAAACCGAATAGTTTTTTCATAGGTTAAGTTTTAGGTTAGAATTGCGGCGCCCTCCCGATGTGAATCGAGAGGGCGCTATCTATTATGAAATTTCACTATCTTTGCAAAAAATATGATTATGCACAGACAATCTTCCGGCGAATGGATGACAGCTGCGGGAACTCAGGTATTCTCAGCGGCTGCAATGATGATTATAACAGCAGCGGCCTATGTTTTCTGGAGAGGGACTATTGACTGGAGCCTCCTCCTTATCCTGTTCCCAGTAGGACTGGTTACTGCAGGCATTTTCCATTCACGTCACATCGTCACCGGAATAAAGAACGGATCAAGAGGATCGGTATCAAAGGCCTCAGCCGTATCGTACGGATTCGAGATGCTGTTCCCGTTCGTGTGGATCGGCGTCCTTTCCATCGCCGGATTTCTTCCTCTGACCACAATCATCGTGTTCCTTACGCTGGTAGCAGGAATCGGATGTGCACAGACAATGATGAAGGCCTTCGACGGAGGACTTCAGATAACGTCTGACCTGGATGCAAGGACTGCTACCCTGCAGCTGGTATTCTCGGTACTTCTTACCCTCGCTCTCGTTGCAGACAAGCTTGTCTGATCTGGCACTTCCTGAGAGTACGACGGCTACAGAGTCTGGCCGTCAATGAATTCACGAAGAATAGATGTAGGCGGAATCGCAGCGATCTCCGCAGGACTCATAGCTACTATATAATCGAGGAACTTCAGCATCCTGGTTGCCTCGGTATATGCCGGAGATGAGGGCGAAATGCGCCTCAGAAGCGGCTCCGCATAGTATTTCAGTACAGGAAGTTCAAAAATATGGGCCGAATTGAATACGGCATCAGCATTCTCCTGGAATGGGAAGATATTCCTGTTTTCCCCTCGTCTGACACTCTGCCACATCATTATCGTCTTCTCCGGAACAATTCCTCTGGTACGGTTATCACGCACCATACGACGAAGCATGCGATTGTCCGATGTGGAAATATTGTTATTCTCATCGATTGAAAGCGAAGTCAGAGCGGATGCATACACGCGGAAGACCTTGGATGAATCCACGTCCGGAATCATTGCAGGATTAAGAGCGTGGATTCCTTCCATTATCAGTATATCCTTCTCGTGAAGCTGCATATAGTTGCCTTCGAAAAATTTACGGCCTTCCTTGAAGTCAAAACGCGGGATCTCAACCTTCTTTCCTGCAAGAAGGTCGTTGAGCTGCTGTCCGAGAAGCTTCAGATCCATTGCTCCAAGACATTCGAAGTCATATTCCCCATTTTCATCCTTAGGGGTCAACTCCCTGTCGACGAAATAATTATCAAGTTCTATGACTTTCGGATTAAGGCCCAAGATACGGCACTGAAGCGCAAGCCTCTTGGAAGTGGATGTCTTGCCGCTGCTTGATGGTCCGGCGATAAAGACGATCTTGACTGCACCTCTGCGCGCATATATCTGGTCAGCGATATCAGCATATTTCCTTTCGTGCAGAGCCTCGGAAAGATTGATCAGGTCAACGACATTTCCGGAAAGCACCTTCGAGTTAAGCATTCCGACACCTTTGACATTCAGGATCGAGCACCAGTCCGAATGCTCCTTGAGTGCCGTAGCCAACTTGGACTGTCTCTTCATCTTGAGCACTCTGCCGAAGTCTCCATCCATAGGATACTGAAGACAGAAACCGTCATTGAACCCAGCTATGTCGAATGTCTTGAGACAGTCTGTAGAACGCACCAGAGGGCCGTAGAACTTATCTACCTGTCCATCAAGGAAATAAACGACATAATTAAAACGGCCCAATGTTCTCAGAAGATTCACCTTAGCCATCTGTCCGTTATTGGTGAACAACCTCTCGCACTCCTCGAAGCTGAGCATCTTCTTTGTGAACGGGAGATCAGCTTCTATGATCTCCTTCATCCTGTCCTCAATGGCCTGAAGTTCATCATCAGTGGCGAAATATACAGAAGGACGGCCATCTTCCATCGGCTGCTTCTCACGGATCTCACAATAAAGTCCGCTTGGAAGGGAATAATCTATAACCAGAATCTTTTCCGGATATAATTCACGGATGACATTCTGCAGGACGAAGCAGAGGGAACGGATATATGTACGTCTGCCTTCCGGGTGATCATAACCGACGAACCTTACATTGCGCTGATTGATAAGCCTATACTCCAGGGACTCTACCTTATTATCCACAAGAGCAGCGAGCACAGGCATATTTTCTCCACAGGACGCGTCCAGAGAAGGGCAAAGCCTTGAAGAAAGTTCAGCAAGCGTGGTACCCAGATCCACATCAATATATTCACGGGTATTTTCACAAAAGACTCTGATCTGTTCCATATTAAAAGAGGAATATATCTCGTTAATCCACAATATCTTAGATAATGCACAGCACTAGCACAGGATCTCCTTCAGGAAAGGCCCAGTAACGGAATCCGGATTATCGGCAAGCTGCTCCGGAGTGCCTTCCGCTACAATGCATCCGCCCTTCTTTCCGCCTTCAGGTCCCATATCGAAGAGATAATCCACAGACTTGAGGACATCCAGGTTATGTTCTATCACAATGACTGTATTTCCCTGTTCCACAAGCTGTTGAAGCACAGCCATCAGTACTTTTATATCATCGAAATGAAGACCTGTTGTAGGCTCATCGAGGATGTAGAGCGTATTGCCCGTACCCTTTCTGGCCAGTTCGGCCGCCAGCTTCATTCTCTGACTCTCTCCTCCCGAAAGAGTGACCGCCGACTGCCCCAGCTGCACATATCCCAGTCCGACATCCACCATAGCCTTCAGTTTCGAAGCAATTGATGGTATATTGGCGAAAAATTCGTATGCCTCACTGACAGGCATCTCAAGCACGTCATTTATATTCTTACCCTTGTATTTTACCGCAAGAGTGTCATTCTTGTATCTTCTGCCCCGACATTCGCTGCAGACCACATTGACCGACGGAAGGAAATTCATCTCGATCACCTTGATTCCGGCTCCCTTGCATTCCTCGCAGCGTCCTCCCGCCACATTGAAAGAGAAACGTCCCGCCTTGAAACCTCTGACCTTTGCATCTGGCGTAGCCTCGAAAAGCATCCTTATGTCATTGAACACCCCTGTGAATGTAGCCGGATTGCTTCGCGGAGTACGTCCTATAGGACTCTGGTCGATTTCTATAAGCTTATCGATGTTCTCGATGCCGACGATCCTGTCATACGGCAGAGGCTGCAGCTTGGCGTTATAGAACTTGTTCTTGAGAACAGGCATAAGTGTCTCGTTGATGAGCGATGACTTGCCGCTGCCGCTCACTCCAGCCACACCGATCAGCATTCCCAAAGGGAAATCTACATCGACATCCTTCAGATTATTGCCCCTCGCGCCACGTATTCCCAATGTCAGTCCGTTACCGCTGCGACGCTCGGACGGTACTTCTATGCTCTTCTTTCCGAGAAGATAGTCCAATGTCGTCGAATTACCCTCGGCGATCTTTGACACAGGTCCGTTGTAGCAGATGCGTCCACCTTCGTCACCTGCACCTGGTCCGACATCCACCAGCCAGTCTGCCGACATCATCGTCTCGGCATCGTGCTCCACGACCATCACGGAATTACCCTCGTCACGGAGCTTCTTGAGAGAGCTGATCAGCTTCCTGTTGTCCCTCTGATGAAGTCCGATCGAAGGCTCGTCAAGTATGTACAGAACATTCACAAGCTTCGATCCGATCTGGGTCGCCAGTCTTATTCGCTGACTCTCGCCTCCTGATAATGAAGCGGTTGCACGATCAAGAGAAAGATAATCCAAACCCACATCCAAAAGGAAGGACACCCTATCCTTGAGCTCCTTCAGGATATCACGGGCAATAATGCTTTCACGCTTGCCGAACACCTCATCAAGCGAATGGAGCCAGATGCTCAGCTGGCCGATCTCCATTGCAGCGACCTGTGAAATGGTCTTTCCGTCTATCTTGAAATATGCAGTATCCTTATTGAGTCTCGTTCCTCCACATACCGGACACACGATCTTCTCCTGTATGTCTCCCACTATACCAGAGAAGGAAACCATCTCGGAAGAAGTGCCCTCGCCCACCCTGAACAGTTCGTCAGAGCCGAAGACAATCAGTGATACCACCTCATCAGGCAGCTCATCGATCGGATCGTAGAGGGAGAAATTGTATTTTCGGGCAATTGATCTGATCACATCGAACTTCTTGGTCTCACGGATCTTTCCCAATGGGACTATGCCGCCGTCAGCAATGGAGGCCTTACGGTTCGGAATTATGGTGTCCATATTGACATCCACGATTATGCCTAGTCCTTTGCAATGGGTGCAGTAGCCCTGCGGAGAGTTAAAGGAGAACGAGTGCGGAGCCGGCTCTGCAAGTGAAATACCCGTATCCGGGCATACCAGATGCTTCGAGAAATGATGTACAGCGCCGGTCTCCATATCCATAATGGCTAGCGAACCCTTTCCGAAATTCAGGGCCGACATGACAGATGACTTTATGCGCTTTTCATCCTTCTGCGTCGGCTTCAGACGGTCGATGACAAGTTCGATGAAATGTGCCTTGTAGCGGTCCAGAGCCGTGATTTCATTGAGCTCGCAGATCTCACCATCTATTCGTGCCTGAGTATACCCGCGCTTACGCATCTGCTCCAGAAGCTCCTTGTAATGTCCTTTCCTACCCTTCACGACCGGAGCAAGTAGATAACATTTCCTGTCCTGATAATTCTCCATTATCAGTGAAACGATCTGTTCATCAGTGTACCTGACCATCGGCTTGCCGGTCTGAGGCGAATATGCCGTAGATGCACGGGCATAAAGAAGTCTCAGAAAATCGTATATCTCGGTGATGGTTCCGACTGTAGAACGAGGATTGTTACCTGTAGTCTTCTGCTCTATTGCGATTATAGGGCTCAGTCCTGTAATAGACTCTACTTCAGGCTTTTCCAATATGCCCATAAAATGCTTGGCATAGGTGGAAAGGGTATCCATATAACGCCTCTGTCCCTCGGCATATATGGTGTCGAATGCAAGGGAGGACTTTCCGCTGCCGCTCAGGCCGGTCACCACAACAAACTGTCCTCGCGGAATTTCCAGTGAAGCACCTTTCAGATTATGAGCCTTTGCTCCCCGTATTTCAATAAAATCGTTCTTCTCCATATTGTTTACCGGACGATTCTCCTGCTGCCAAATCCAGGCCATCGACCCAGCATACAAATATAATTATTTTTCGCCAAAACAAGAACAGCAATCAGCATTCAACTATCCGCCAACCGGCTATACAATCTCCGTACCACCCTTCACCACGGATATAGTTGGCGCCGCAGCCAGGTGGAGCGCAAGAAGCTACGAATCAAGCAATTACGCGCCACCTCTGGAAAGGGTTATTTCAGACGGAGATAAGCATATCCGAAACGGGCTGCCGCTGCACGGTCGAGTTCTTCGCGGACCGACGGATGGGCAATCTCGATCAGAGCCTTGGCACGTTCCGTCAGACTCTTGCCCCTAAGCTGAGCCACGCCATATTCTGTCACGACATTCTGGACGAAATGACGTGTGGTCACTACCCCCGCTCCCTCTGCAAGTACCGGATTGATCTTGGACCGTCCCTTCTCTGTCATTGATGGAATTGCGATGAATGTCCTGCCTCCTTCAGACAATGAGCCTCCGTACATAAAGTCGTGCTGTCCGCCTACACCTGAGATTATACGGGTACCTACGGAATCGGCGCATATCTGTCCGGTGAGATCGACCTCAACGGCAGAATTTATGGCCATAACCTTCGGGTTCTGCGCTATTCGGAACGGATCGTTGGTCCAGGCCACATCCTTGAGCAGCAAGTCCTTGCGATAATCCATATAATCATACAGACGCTTGGATCCTAGAGCCAGAGATGCCACTGAAATCCCTGGAAGGACCTTCTTGCAGGAGTTGTCGATGACACCGCTTTCAAGGAGCGGGAGGACTCCATCTGTCATCGCCTCCGTATGCAGTCCCAGATGCTGATGATCCTTCAGAGCGGCAAGAACGGCATTCGGGATGCCTCCTACTCCGATCTGAAGAGTCGCACCGTCAGGAATCATCTCTGCAATGTGACGTCCTATCGCAGAGTCAATCTCCGTAGGTACTGCGGTAGGCACCTCAACGAGAGGGTCATCCACCTCGACCGCCGCGTCTATACGGGAAATATGTATCAGAGCATCACCGTATGAAAACGGCATAGCCTTATTGACCTGCACGATGACCTTGCGGGCACATTCCAGAGCCGACACAGCAAGATCCGCAGAAACACCGAACGAACAGTATCCCTCATCATTAGGAGGAGATACATTGAGGAAGACGGCATCCAACGGCAGGGTACCGTCACGGAACAGTCCCGGAATCTCACCGAGAAAGGCCGGAATCGTCGAACCATAGCCTTCTGCAAGCCATTTACGTATGTTATTGGCCACGAAAAGGCTCTTGACATTGAATGAATCCTTATATTCCGGACGGCAGAAAGGAGCTTCGCAACGACCTACTGCAAAGGCTGCATATATTGTCACATCGCGAAGTTCTTCCCCTCGGTCAGCCAGAGCCTGGGAAAGGATTTCCGGAATGGAGGTGCTGCCCTGAATATAAAGACTATCTCCTGACTTTATCAATTGTACGGCCTCGGCCGCTGTAACGTATTTCATAGTCATACATCTTTTATAAGTGTGTGCGGCCAAACTGCATCAGTCTTTCTGAAAGCAGATCAAGCTGTCTCTGAGTATTGAGCTGGGATACACAGATACGCACACCATTCTGCGCGCTGCCCGTAAGGGACAATGCTATCGAACATATACCCCACAGCATAAGTTCCCGGACAAGTTCCGCTCCGGTCATATCCCCGTAACCTACTGTATAGAAGAATCCATCGCTGACATCTTCGTCACCGTCCTTATCATACACGATATGGAATCCATTGTCCAGAAACATCTTCTTTGTCAAAGCTGCACGGCGGGCATATTCCGAAGTGGCCGCTACAAAGTCGAGCTTTCCGTCACTGGCTGCCTTGAACATAGCCGCAAGGGCATATTGTGCAGAATGGCTTGTACCGGACGAAACTGTGTAAAGGATGCCGTGCACAAGAGCGTCACCCAGTCGGGCGATTTTATATCTCTGCTGGAGAGCCGGATATTCACGGACATAAAGACGGTCGGAAACCGCAAGTATGGCAATACGCTGACCGGCATAGCTGAACATCTTCGAAGCCGACATCATTATTATATAATTGTCAGTGTATTTGGCCACAGTAGGCTGGAATGGTGCTTCAAAAGGCTTGCCGAGCGGCTTGCGGAAGTCCATGCACATATAGGCGAGGTCTTCGATGACAACTACATCATAGCGGGTAGCCAGCTCACCGATGATCTTCAGCTCCTCTTCCGTAAGATTGAACCAGGCCGGATTGTTCGGGCTGGAATAAATGAGGGCAGAGATGCGTCCGGTCGCAAAATAACTCTCAAGCTTGGCTGCAAGCTTCTCCCCACGATACGCATATATGTCAAATGACTCGCTGCGGATATTCAACAGGCTCACCTGCGTCCTCTGCACAGGAAAACCCGGATCGATGAAAAGCACGGTATCCTTGGCAGGATCCAGATGCGAACACAAGATGAATGACGAGAAACTACCCTGCATAGATCCGACAGTCGGAATGCAGCCACGAGGCGATATGTCCACATCAAGATATGCCTTAAGAAAACGGGAAGCCTCCGACTTCAACTCGGGCACTCCCATCATAGTCGGATAAATGGAAGCAATGCCAGCTTGAAGTGCCGCACATTCAGCCTCCACTCCTACCTTAGCGGGAGGTAATCCCGGTATACCCATCTCCAGATGAAGGAATTCTACTCCGTTTTGCCTCTCCAAAGCTCTTGCGATCTCTCCGGACTGACGTATCGTAGCATTGGAGATATCAGCGATGCCCATCTGATCCAGTACGGATGCGAGGGCGGTGTTGTCTATCGGTCGTTGCATAAAAAATATTTGGAACGGCTAATACTGCCGTTCCAAATATACAAAATCATAACAATATTTCCGAATTTTGTTCGCTTTTGAAACAAAAAACATCCAAATACTGATAAATGACCTTAATTCAAGCACGCATTCTTATCATCCACAAGTATGACGAACTGGCCTTCGGCCATAGTCATATTATGACTGCTGCCCTTCCATTCAGCTCCACTGTCATACTGATACCAGGAGCCATCCTTCGGAAGGGTCACACTGATACTCTTGGATCCTGTACCGAAATTACCGAAAAGTGCAAAATGCTTGTTATCTCCAGACTTTGCAAAAAGGTAACGTCCGGTCTTATCGGATCCGCTTACATACCAACGGAAGTTCACATCCGAATCGAAGAATCTCGGGTTGTCCTTACGGAACTTTATCAGCATAGCGTATGTATCGTACAGAGCCTTCCTTTCCTTCACAGCCATATATTCATCTGTCTTCCAAGGCTTCTTGTCAGTACGTCCGCCGTCTTCAATGGAATGGTCATATCCGATCTCACCGAATTGCCAGATCATCTTAGGGCCAGGTGAGAGGAGGAAGAATGCAGCATTGATCTTTGCCCTTTCCATACGGGTTGCAAACGGAATCTCAGGACCGTTATTGTCTTCCCACTGTCCCAAATATGCCGTCCTTTCTTCATCGTGACTTTCCATATATCCGACATACTGTCCGAATGTCTGCCAATCACCCATCATACCTGAGTCGTTGAAGGTGTTTGTCGTTCCGGTGAAATCCGCGTCAGACATATTCCTGCGCATTGCCTTGGTATATGAATGGTTCATATTTCTCCAGACCTTGATATCAGCCTTTCCAAGTTCGTAATTCTCGCTGTCAACGAAGTGCTCGCAAATCATTATCGCATTAGGATCTACCTTCTTGATATGGTTGCGATATTCCTTCAGCCAATCCACACGCTTCTGATCGTATGACTCACCACTTGTCTGAGTAAAGCCCTTGGTGAGGTCGAAACGGAAGCCATCCACCTTGTACTCGGTTATAAGGTATTCCAGATTTCTCTTGAAATGCTCACGTACCATCTCATTGCTATGGTTCCAGTCGTGATATACACTCCATCCGTGAGGAGCATCAACGTTGAACCAAGGGTTGTTGGAAGCCGGTTTATCGCCGTCCCAATACATTGCAGCATAAGGATGGGCTCCTGTCGCGTGGTTATACACCACATCAAGAATCACAGCCATTCCCCTCTTATGGCACTCGTCTATGAACTGCTTGTACATAGTACGTGTTCCATAGACCTTGTCCATAGCGAAATATGCGTGATTACCATATCCCCAGCTGTTGTTGCCGTCAAACTCCTGCACCGGCATAAGCTCGATGGCATTCACTCCCAAGCTCTCAATATAATCAAGGCACTCCATTGCGGCCGGGATATTACCCTCGCCATAAGTATTGTCTGTGAAGTCACGGAGAAGAAGCTCGTAGATGACTAAATCATTACCATCCTTTATCTCATAGTCAGGACATTCCCAGTCATACTCATCCTTATTGATCTTGAATGTGGAAACAAAGCCGGAAGCCCTTCCACTATAGTTCTCACCGAATTCTGCGCTGAGATCAGGATAAGCAACATCTGAAATCCAATTGTCATTTGAAGTGTCATAGAGAATCTCTGTGTAAGGATCGAATGTGGTGACAGTGACATTTTCCCCATATCCGAGCTGATACTGGAACTTGTACTGCTTGTCAGGATCAAGACCTGTCAATGTAACCCACCAGCATCCTGCTTCATCGTCCCAGTTGAGAGGCTTCTTAGGATAACGTCTGTCACCTTCCGGTGCCCACTTGTTTTTATCCCAGAGGAGATTACAGAAATCGTGACTATTACCCTTGTTGTCCCTATCGTACAGAACCAATGTGACGGTGCTGTTATCAATATAATTGATTCCGTGCTTGAGTCCTGCCGGCATCGGTGAAGAAGACACGGCATACTTAGTATCAGTCACATCAATAAAATAGTCATCTGTCTGAGTGCTCGCAGCCGAATTTCTGGCTAAGACTCCTATTCTCTTGACCCAATTGGTACCGGTACCGAACCATTCACGGATAGTCGGCGTGAGTTCCATCTTCCAGAGCTTGTCACCGCTTACCTTGGAGAGCAAGTATTTCGAATCGTTTTCACCCCAGTCAGAGCCGAAACCGTCAAGATTGTCGATCCAGATATGTGCATAAAGATCTCCTGTATGCGAAAAGAACGGATCGTTCTTTCCAGGCCTGTAGAAGATTGTGACAGGCTCGTCAGCATCAGGGAATGCAGGTTCTGTGTAGAAGCCGTTTCCTGATGTGATGACACCGAGGTCATAGATGACATTCCTTTTGAACTCTACCCTCTTCGAAGTGCTCTTGACTTCATATTTGTCATAATCGCCAACATTGCTGAACTCGACAGTAAAGCCGTTTTCAAAAATGACAGGAGCTACAGCTATATAATAGGTCTTGCCCTTTACAAAGTCACCGTTGAGCGAAACATAGCCGCTCGAGAATCCGCTTACCTTCGGATCACCATCATTATATATGACAGAACCTGTACCTGAGATACCGAGTGTGGTCGAAGTAACCGAATACGTCGACCAAGAACCCTCAGCCTTATCATCCTGACCACCCCAAGGCTTTGTAATGGTGAAATGGTTATTGCCTGAAATTGTCAGGTCAACCGTCTGGTTCCACAACGGATTGTTATCGCCTTTATCCCAGCCGAACTCACTGTGTGCCGGATTCATTCGGCAGAACAACACTTTGGTGTATCCGGCCGGTATCTGACAAGAGTATGTATTGCCGGAAACAGGGCTCATTTTTACTGCCTTGTTTCCACTATTATTCCAGAAATAAGCTGCAAACCAGGCGTTGTCGGATTTCCACTCATCCGGTACTGTCAGATAAAGGTCATTCGTCTGAGTGTCACCAGCCTCCACCTCGACTTCAGTCATATCTCCCCATACGGTCACGTTCTTGATACCGTCCGAACCCATAGTGAACTTGAGGAGCGCAACGGCGTTCTTGAACTGGAGACTGCTGTTGGTGGTATATGCCATTGCAACTGCTGCTGCCGGATCATACGAACCAACCACCGCATTCTGCACTGAAGGGATCACGACGCCAGACACTTTCTTGTTATCAAAGTCTCCGCCATAGTTACCGGAACCGTAAGGGTATACGGCCATAACTTCGGTTTCATTGTATTTTCCTTCATCATCAAAGCTGAACACAGCCTTTGTTGACGAGCCTGAAACCGATGCAGAGAACTTGTATGTTCCGTTCTGGCCCACTACCTGGATGCTTTCCTCGCCTGCCCACTTCGAGATGTTTCCATCAAGGACGGTCTTGGTATCAGCACCATCTACCGTAGCAGTGAACGAGGCCACCACTTCCGGCACCATTGCTTCCGGAGAGGAAAGCTCATCTACACAAGATATAAAAGTAAGAAGTCCGGCTATTACAGCCGTCATCCTGCTAAAATAAAACTTCATAAAATATCAAATAAAACTGTTTTGGCAAAAGTCCGAGGATGAGACCTCGGACTTCCAACAGGATATAATAGTATTAATTTATTTAACATCACTGTCTTTCAAAACATAGACATAATCACCATTTGAAAGAGCTTTGACATTACTATTACCGCTCACCTTCTGGTCATTTGTCTGGGCGCCGCTACCATTGTTAATGATAAAGTTCACAACTGTAGACCCTTTTGGTATTTCAGCATATTTACACTCTCCATAACCGGCAACACTTGCAGATTTTGTCATTTCAATACCTGGCCAAGCACCAGTAGAGTATCCCTCCCAGGCATAGAAATTCAGCTTTGTCCAACCGACATTATTCTGAACATAGAAACGGTATGTATCCGGCTTTACAGGTTCCTGACCTGAAGTCATAATATAGTACATATCCAATGTCTTCGCGATATAGAGGTCGTAAGTTCCAGCTGTAGGAATAATGATATTATCACCACCGACAGGGAGTGCAGTATTAATTGAGACAGCACCGGAAGCTCCATACCAGCCACCCTTAGAAGATGTAAACTTAAATTCTGTTCCTGCTGTAAAGGATCTTCCTTTTATTGTGTAATAATCTCCTTCTTCAGTCATTGGAACACCATCAGTCCAGCTATCCCAGCTGCCTCTGATCTCCATAGTCAATGGCAGATCCTCAGGATTTACATACACATAATCAGCAGCATCCTCAAGGGTCATCCACTTTGAAGAATCCCAGCCTGTGATCACGTGGCAATTGACATCATCTGCAGGGACAGTAAGGTCAGCTGTCTTATTCCATACGTGATCCTCAACAACTGTTTCTCCTTCCGTAACATCCCATCCGAACTCGGCAAACTCAGGATTCATACGGCAGAACAGGACACTCTGCATTCCAGCCGGAACCTCTGCCTCATAAATTCCATCCTGATCTGAATCAGTCATCTTAACGTCAGAAGCGCCACCTGTACCCCAGAAATGTGCTGCATACCACGCACCATCAACATCCCATACAGTAGGCTTGAGATATACTGTCTCAGTGGTCTCCGGAGCGATGTACTCGAGCTCTCCTACATTGAGGATTGTATTTGGCTTGAGCTCATACTCTTCATTGTACTTCAGCACATCTGCCTTTCCGCCACCGTCGAATTCAAACTGAAGAGAAAAACCATTTTCATAAACCTGTGGGATTACAGCAAGGTAGTATGTGATTCCTTCTGTGAAGCAGTATTCGTTTGCTTCATCGTCTGCCCAAAGCTCTGCCCAGGTTATTTTTTCATAATGAACAGTCTCATCACCCTCTACTCTATCAGTTCCAAGTCCTTTGACTGATGAAACCTTGTTGTTTCCATCAAGTTCAACTTCCACGTCTCCTGAAACAGCCTCATTATTATGTCCGTAGAATATAACCTTCTTGACATCTGTTCCCTTTACAGTGAACTTGAGGAGTGTAGTCGCATTCTTGAATGCGAGGGTATTATCCTCAGTATAGGCCACAGCCAATGCTGCATTCTTTGAATAGCTTCCTTCACGGCTTGGCTGATCTACCGGGATATGCGCAATGACAACCTTTTCCTCCGGCCAAGCGAAATATTCGTGATTGTCATACTCGGCAGGATATACTGCCATAAGCTTATTTCCCGAAAGAGCCTTACCGCTGAATGTGGCAGCTGTGCCTTCATTCTGAGTGGTGTACTCTTCTGATGCTTCATCATTAAGGATAGTGATGGCATCACCGGCTTCCCACTTCGAAACCTTACCGTCGAGCACAGTCTTGGTGTCTGCACCATCAACAAAGGCAGTGAATGTAACAGTTTCTTTTTCAGAGTTCTGTGGAGTCTCCTGGATCTCCTTGTTGCAAGATGCAGCCGCAATTACAGCAAGAGCTGCAACCATAAACGAATAAAATCTTCTCATTTCAGAAATACTTTAGAGATTAGTCCCACAGCAGCTCTTCTTCCTGCCATTCTTCAATAGTACCGCTGGTACAAAGCATACCTTCCGAGTAGATTTCCATCACCTTCATTTCCGGTGACACATAGTCTCTTGATACAGAGAATTCAGTTGTAATTCTTTTCATTGCAATATATAAAGTTATCATTTATTTTCGAGTCGGTACCGCAAAGCGGTAAAAGGAACGCAAAAGTACATCTTCTGGCCGAAATCGGCAAATAAGAACCAGATAAACAGGATGAATGGTCGAATAATATGGCCGAATGGGAAAAGGAGTTCTTGTGTAATAAGGACATTTGGCGTTTATGAGATAATTGTATAATTTTAACACCGATAAATCAGAAGAAATATGAAAAGACTTTTATGTGCAGCTCTGGCTGCAGCAGGACTGATCAGCTTTGGTTCTTTGCAGACCGGAGCCCAGGAAAGACTGCCGGAATACATCCAGGCGGAGAAATTCACACAGGACAAGCTCAACACTATGCTGTTTTCGACTATAGTCGATCCGCATTGGTTCGGAGACGGCAAGCGTTTCTGGTATGAGTATAAGACGAGCGACGGTACATTCTGGTATGTCGTGGATCCTTCAGCGAAATCAAAGACTCAGCTGTTTGACAGGGATGAGATTGCAGCGCAGCTTACCGAGATCGTCAAGGATCCGTATGAGGCCCGTCATCTGCCTGTCCGCAATCTGAAGGCAAAGGAAGATGGCCGTACCTTCACATTCGAGGTGACTTCGACCAAGGATGCCAAACCGGAGAAAGACAGCAAAAAAAAGAAGGGACAGAAAGAAGTATTCTATTTCTCATACGACTTCCCGACCGGAAAGCTCACTCATCTGAAAGATCAGGAGGAAGAGCCTAAGCGTCTACGCTGGGGAGCTGTATCACCGGACAAGAAGACAGTGGTCTATGCAAAGGATCTCAATCTCTATCGTATGAGCTACGAGGATTACCTCAAGGCGAAGAAGGACGAGAAGGATTCGACAATAGTGGAGATTCAGCTTACCACTGACGGAGTGAAGGACTTCGGTTACGGAATACCGTATACAATGATGAATACCGATACGCTCTGCAATGGAAAGAGGCGTGCGGTATACGGCTACTGGTCTCCGGATTCACGTCATTTTGCAACCATCCTTTCTGACAACCGCGCGGTCAAGGATCTCTGGGTGATAGATGTTACTGCAAAGCCACGCCCTACCCTCGAGACGTATAAATATCAGATGCCGGGCGAGAAGGAAGCACCTGTAGAGCACCTGTATGTATTTGATATGCAAGACAATAGCCGCAAGGAGATCAAGACTTCGGCATTCAAGGACCAGACTCTCGAGCTTGAGGCGAAACCGATGGAGCAGAAGCAGCGCGGAGCTGAGGATGTTGCCCGCGTATGGCAGGGAGACAACGAGCGTTTCTTCCTCACGCGCAGCAGCCGAGATCTGTACAGAATAGATGTATGTACATATACCGTAGGTCAGGACAGCATCGTGCCGGTCATTGAGGAGAGGATGAACACTTATCAGGAGACCCGCCCTTTGAAGGTACTTGGAGGCGGCAAGGAGATCATCCAGTGGAGCGAGCGTGACGGATGGGCACACCTTTACCTTTATGATGATCAGGGCAATCTGAAGAACCGCATCACCAAGGGGCCTTGGCACGTGGAGAATGTGGTAAAGGTCGATGAGAAGGCGCGTGTGATATATTTCACAGCCAACGGCCGCAATGCGGATGAGAATCCATATTATGAGCATCTGTACCGTGTCAATCTTGACGGCAGCGGCCTGAAGCAGCTTACCCAGGGCAATTATTTCCACGAAGTTGCAGTGGATGATGCTGCGAAATATATCCTCGACAATTATTCAAGAATCGATACGGTGCCGATGGCTGTGGTGCTGGACAACAATGGCAACAAGGTGATGGATCTGCAGGAAAGCGACTTCTCGCAGCTCTTTGCAAACGGCTATAAATTCCCTGAGCTCTTTACAGTGAAGGCGGCCGATGGTGTCACCGATCTGTACGGAGTGATGTACAAGCCGTTTGACTTCGATTCTACAAAGATCTACCCTATAGTCGATTACGTATATCCAGGCCCTCAGGTGGAAGCTGTATATTATCCGTTTACGCGTATGAGCGTACGTACTGACCGTCTGGCCCAGGCCGGTTTCGTCGTCATTTCTGTAGGTCAGCGCGGAGGTCATCCAAGCCGCTCCAAGTGGTACCACAACTATGGCTACGGCAATATGCGCGACTACCCTCTCGCAGACCATAAATACGCCATAGAGCAGCTTGCCAACAGGCATTCGTTCATAGACATTGAGAAGGTCGGCATACACGGACATTCAGGCGGTGGATTTATGAGTACCGCAGCGATCTGCCAGTACCCTGATTTCTTCAAGGTGGCGGTTTCCTGCGCCGGCAATCACGACAACAACATCTACAACCGCTGGTGGAGCGAGACTCATCACGGAGTGAAGGAGCAGGTTTCAGAAAATGGCGACACTACTTTCGTCTATAAGATAGCCACCAATCCGGAAATAGCTTCGAAGCTCAAGGGACATCTTCTTCTTGTTCACGGAGATATCGACAATAATGTGCATCCGGGCAACACCATGCGCGTAGTCGAGGCTCTGATCCGCTCGGGCAAGCGATTCGATATGCTGATGCTGCCTAAGCAGCGTCACGGTTTCGGCGATATGAACGAATATTTCTATTGGAGGCTCGTGGACTACTTCTCAGAGCATCTCAGAGGTGAAAGCGAAAAGTCGGTCGACATTCCTAAACGATGATTTAGACCCATCTGAATTAAACGCACCGCCGCCTATGAGCGAAGGAAACATTTTTTCTGCTTCCTAAGCCACAGGCGGCGGTACTTCATACTAAACATACGTGCTCATGCCACAATGGCATTACTGGCCGGCAAGTCGCTCGTATGAGTTATACTACAGGTTCCTTATTTCTTCTATAGACAACCCGGTCGCCACAGAGATTGTTTCTACCGCAACCCCAAGCTCCCTTAACTTGAAGGCGCTTTCCAGATTTGCTTTGCGGCGTCCTTCTGCAAGTCCTTCTGCAAGTCCTTCTGCATGTCCCTCTGCATGTCCCTCTGCAAGTCCTTCCGCAAGTCCCTCCGCATGTCCCTCCGCATGACCCTTTGCAAGACCCTCTGCATGACCCTCTGCAATAGCCTCCTTACGGGCATACGCCATCTGATTTCTTAGATCTCTTTCTGTAGTCATATTGTATAATACTTTATTACGTGTATCCTTATCCATATTATATAGTTCGGACACCTCAAATATTTTAGTGAATATCTGATGGCTCAGAACTTCGGGGCGCTCTTCCAATACAGCCATATTTTTGAAACAGAAATACATCCCTTCAAGAACATTGCCATCAAGCTCGTCAATGGTCTTATCAAACTTAGGAAGTTCTATAAAGATGAATGTCACCCTATCTGTCAAAAGCCTATGCGAGTTCTCTTCATACAATCTATAAACAGACTTAACCTCTACACAAGACGAATTCTTCTCCATCTCGAAGTCAAGAATATTAACAACATACACCGGTAGGAAATCATAATCTTCAGCCCCAGCCTCAACCTGCCTCTGTATCTGGAAAGTAGAGTAGTATAAAGCCCTTTCCGGATAGAAGGACTGCTTCCGTCTCTGCACTTCCACAATGATTCTCGAACCATCGTCGGTCTTGCAGAGCATATCATATACAGATCCCTTACAATCACGCTCGACCGGATGCATCTCCTTGTCTATAAATTCCAGATCAGTAATCGATCTGTCCGGGATCACCTGGTTGAGAAATCCGATCATTATGTCCTTTGTGGACTCTCTGCCAAAGACCAACTTAAAAACCTCATCATCAAGCAGGTCAGCATACTTAAATTTGTACAACATAATCTATGTGAATTAAAGTTAAACACCAGGGCACGGTTACCCTTTTTTAAAATATGTTGTACATCTCCCCTCTTCACTCCCGACAAATATAGGTTTTGTCAAGAGGATTTCAAACCGCCGGATGCAGATTTTTCTTTTTTTTTATGTAAGTTTTTCTGAATTTTTAGTTTATTTCTTTTTTTTAGCTTTTTGCGACCTCCTTAGTCGTAACCCACCAGCATTCTCTAATGACATACAGCGGACGTGAACAAAAAAAAGCAGCATCGGAAATGAAAATTCCGATACTGCCGAAGAAATATGCTTATGGGGATGATAATTACATCGCACCAAACCTTTGAAATTTAGTATGCAGGATATGCTGCACCTGTTTTAACTATAGCAAAGCCCAGTTCCTTTCCCCAATCAGCTACCTGTACATACCTAATATACACATCAAATGGTCCAGACCAATTGGAAAGCTTGATATCATTCGACTTATCTCCTCTGTTGTTGGTGTATAGTCCTGTATACCAACCATCGGTACCAACTGTATACTTATAACTACCACTATGAGAGCCAAAAACATTATTCCAATTTGTATTATTCTTCTGAGTCAACTTAAAACCAGTATCACTAAGATTAAGATTTCTGGCAACAAACAAATTATCCTCAACCTCGTAGAGAGGGGTAACACGACTTGAATTTAAATCCCACCCCTGGTGCTGACCAACTAAATACCACTCACAAACCTCCGGTGCAGGAAGAGCTCCAAGATTAGCAATCTTATTTGCAGTGAAAGTGACATTCTCAGCCGCCTTCCTTGAGAGGTAACCGTCAATGCGTGCAGTGAATGCTGCTGTTGCAGGAGCAACACAAGCATAATAAGTCTCACCTGTCTTACAACCAGTTACTGTGTACTTAGTTGTTCCAACTTCGAAAGTTACGTCTCCGGCCTGTGCTACTGAGAACTGAAGCAGCGCCGTGGTATTTGCAAGTGTCGCACCCTCCTTTGCACGAAGTTTAGCAACTGTTGTTGTTCCTTCGAGAAGGGCTGCACCGTTTGCGAATGAACCGTCTACAGCTTTCTGCTCTGCAGGAACTTCTGTAACGCCAGCAGGATAGTTAAGGGTTACTACAGTTTTACCATCTAATCCTGCCTTGATCGCTCCTTTGAAAGTACTGCCACTTACAAGGGTAAGGGTTCCGATCTGCTCTCCACCAGCAGTCACGCTGACAGCATCTTTTTCTGTCCAGACTGTTGACATATCATCAAGCGAAGTCTTGGTCTGAGGATTAAGTACAACTGTGATGAGTTCAGTCTCAGCCGGAGTATCTACAGGGGTGTTTGCTTCCTCTATCTTATTGCACGATGCAGCGAAAACGAGAGCTGCAGATGCCATATACACAAAAATCTTTTTC
>JAEIGA010002841.1_pt1 | contig 27397 bp, 28 predicted proteins | sample 9270691 | NCBI WGS metagenome assembly JAEIGA01 (sample SAMN17057246, study PRJNA624740) | gut metagenome | biome: biome; isolation source: fecal sample | host: Bos grunniens | place: China: Xizang | collected 2019 | reverse complement strand
GTTAAATATATTGATGAAATAGATACAAGGGAACTATCAGACTACATTGCAAGAAGAAAATCATACGTTTCCAACGCAACAATTAACCGTGAACTTGTTATTATATCATCACTATTAACAAAAATGAGACTATGGAAATACAAAACATCAGATGCAAAGCCTATTAAACTAAAATTAAAAGAAAAAGCAGAAAACATTAAATACCTAAAAGATTGGGATATAGCTCAAACAATTATAGATAGAGCCAAACCCCATTTTAGACCTTATATTTATACCGCATTGTATACAGGATTTCGAAGAGGGAACCTGCTTCAATTGAAATGGTCAGAACTTGATTTTCAAAACAATCTAATCACTGTTTTCGTAAAAGACAGAACAAAAGATGGTGGCAAGATACTAACCATTCCAATGATCGATAAGCTCAAAGAAATACTTTTAGCTCAACCACGAATTAATGATTACGTATTTAACTACAAAGGAAAACCCATCTCCGATTATAAACACGTTTGGAGATCAATCTTTTACAAATTTGTAAGAATAAAAAAAGAAGAAATTAAAGCTGAAGATTTTATTGAATACCGCAAAGTTAAAGTCAACAAAAAATCTATCATGGTTCCATACAAAAGAATTTTAATAGACCCCGCTCTTCCTTACACCAACTTTCACACCTTAAGACATACCGCCGCTACTTGGCTACTCAAAGAAACAAACAACTTAAAAATTACTCAAGAAATATTAGGACATGCGAATATAACAACAACTATGAAATACGCCCACATCATGGCAGATGAGAAACTTAATGCATTAAATTCTGTTTTTAAATAAATTATCATTTTACGATTCAACCCTTAAAAACTCTGAGTTATACAACGCTCAGAGTTTTACTTTTTACTGTGCAAATTTTGTGCAAGTTTTGTGCAACTTTGACGTGTTTTTACACCCTTTTACGCCCTTTTACGAGGTTTGATCGTTCTATTTTTGTTTATTCTAGATAAACGAAAACCCTAGGAAATCCTAGGGTTTGAACTGGCGATCTCGAGAGGATTCGAACCTCTGACCCACAGCTTAGAAGAGTGGCAGACACCCCAACCATCTTATTGTTTTTACTTGTATATTTTGTTGACCAATATTTTTTGTGCAAGTTTTGTGCAACTTCTAATTTTTGCACAATTCTAGCTCTTGTCTAAGCTTATTAACCCTACTTATCCATTCCCACGTATATGGGTATTCTTTGACATCCAATCTCTGAATTTCACGACCAACATTCTTTCCCCCTATTGGATACACTGGACAGTTATTATAATTTGCCTTCATTGAACAGCCGAACAAGGTCAGAAGGAATAGCAGCAGGACTGCTATATATTTTAGCTTTTTCCTTTTCGACATATTTAATCACCTCTTTCTCTTTGGTTATATATTCTATTTTCACATTACGAGAGCCAACAGCATAGCCACTGTAATAAGCACCAAGAATTGCAACACCCAATAAAGCACTATAAATCGCATATTTCATAGATCCTCCAATCTTAGGTGATAATCAAATTGACCAGTCCTTATAGTTTTAGCGATTCTATTTGCTCTTAATGGAGTATCATTACGTGCGTAATCGCTATCTAGGCATTCCTCAGAGGCTTTGTTCCAATTGCCAACTCCCATTGCTGCAAGCATTTTCTTAAAACCTTTAAGACCACCTATCCCCATCTGAAAACACATATCTAATAATGCATATTGCCTTTCATTATCTAATACATTCCAAAATGGGATGTTTTTTTTGCATTCAGCTTCAACTCTATTAATGTCATTTCTCAACAAGAAATAAGCAGCATTACGAGTAATACCCTGCATATAGTCTCCGCAAACCTTCTTCTCTGCATTGGATAACGGATTAGTTTCAAGGTTTCTGCCGATTCCTATAGTTAAGTATCCAGCAGTGCAGTAATAAGGTTTAAGCTTGCATCCTTCATGCAACACTAACCTTTGAATAGTCTCTTCTCTACTTATCATTGTTTTTATCTCCTCGATGTATAACCTCCTCAATTAACCCTTCTGGATCTTTTTCGAAGTGCTTAATAATCTTAAAAGTCCCATTAAATAGACACACACCAAATGTTCCACAGCCAAGAACTACAGTATATTTTAACGCCCAAGCAGCATCTCCAGGAAAAAAGTGCTCCATCAATAAAGCTGCCGGTATACCTAATAAGTATGATGCAATAAGGCTTTTTAAATATTCCACCATGCTCTTAACCCCTTTCAAAAAGCTAGAGGCAATACTTACAAAAAAAATTATTGGAGAAAGCTCCAATAACATATCCCAAAACTCTTTTTTCACGTTTACAGCTCCAATAAAAAAGGGAGCTACAAAGCTCCCTAGTTAGTCCCAATTCAAAATAATTTATCTTCTTGTATATCGGCCAGTCCTAGAAGACCTGCCGCGGTAGTCCATACTGCCTTCGTTTCCGGAGCTACCTCTTCCTTGATAGTCATACGAACTATCGCCGTCCCTTCCTTGGTAGTCATACGAATTACCACCTTCTCTGCCTCGGTAATCGTATGAGCTGTTTCGCCCCCGATATTCAACACCTCGAGTTTCATACTCGTCCATACTATCACCGTGACCATAGCTTCTAGAATGATAATCATGTTTGTTTGGCATAAATTCAGCCGTAACATCACTTACATTACCAAAGTTGCCCCACACATAACCAGCAAATAAAGCAACCATTACTGCTATCAAAAACTTTTTCATTGTCTGTCTCCTCTAGCCATATAAGTTGCTGCCAGTATATAAGTTGCCGCTTCTTCTGCATACTCAGGATTTTTATTCATGCTAAATTGAGCTAATAACCACCCTGCGCTAGTTGCATAACGTTTGGCATCCCATCTTTTTTCAAGATTTCTCTTGGTTTCTTCTCTAATACGTCGAAAGTACTGTACAAATTTTTCCTCATCGGCGTTATTCATCTGCTTGTTCTGTTCCATCTTCGCCTCTCTCTATTGTTGGATATGGTTTAATATCATAGTTCTCGCTTGATTTTGTACTCTGACCAAAAAAGGCATCCGTAAAATCTTTTGCAAAATTACCAATGTCTGCCTTATAAATTGACATTTTACGTAAATCGTCACGAACTAAGAACTGTTGGAAAATTGGAGTTGGAGAAAACCCTACAAACACCAGTCTTAAAGGTTTTTCTAAACTCCCTTGTGATGGCTGAATATTACCCAGAACCATAACACGATATAAGCCTCTGCGAATTTCAGAACAATCAAAATCAGTTGTATTAACTCGATTATAGTCAAAACCAACTGTCGGATCATTAGCATTTTTAACCAACTGCCAATCATCTCCTAAGCATGATATTTTTGCAGGTACATTAAAGTTTGTCATTGTCCCCACTCCTTATATCATACATTAAGCACAATGCCGCAGCTGCAACATGTTTAGCTGCTTTGTAGTACTCTTTTTTGCCGATTTCAGAATCATCAGCTTTTTCTTTGGCTTCCTTAAATTCTTTCATTTCCATTTCAAGAATTTTTTCTTTTCCGCCTTCCTTGTTTTCGTACTTTTCCCAAGTTTCTGGCTTTTCGGCCAACACTTTTTCTATGCGCCTGATATCCTTCCACATTGGATTGTATAGTATATACTTCGTCATTTCCGGTCTCCCTTTTGAAAATAAGGGGTTGAGGGTTATTCCCCTCAACCCTCAAGTTTATCCCGCTGTCGCTGGGGTTGTTGTAGGGGTTATCCCTCTAATTGCTGCCAAAATAGCTGCAGTTTGAGCATTGGATAAGTTTGTCTGATACATCTGAGACTTTAATGTCGCATTTTCAGCTTTCTCATCGCAAAGTTTTGTCTGGAGCTTAGCAATCAAGTTTTGCTGCAACATGTTTCGAGTCGCTGCACCCTCTTCTGCAATCAAACGTCTAGTTTCGCAACAACATTGCTGATTTTGGAAACCTAAGTTATTAATTGCAGCAACAACTGAGTTTGTAGACTGGCAGTTATCATGAGCAATGCTTGAAAAGCCTTGCATCATTGCCATTTGGTTGCGTGAGCTTTGATCAAGAGTTTGATATCCGATATTACACAAACCAGATGACAAATTCATGTTCATGCCATTAATAGAGTTTTGAATAGCATTAACACCGTCATTCAAGATAGATGTAGCAAAGCCGGCACCAAATCCGCCATTGCCTCCCCATCCGCCGCCATTAAAGCCATTACCAAACCATGAACCAACAAGACCACCGACGGCACCACCAGCTGCAGCAGAACCAAATCCGCCACCACTGTCTCCGCCTACTGTTAATAAATCAGTCATTTAAAACCTCACTTAAAATAGTTAATACAAGAGACTATCTCTAGCCTCGCCTAATATTTTAAGCTCAGTAATCACTATAATAGAGTGAGCGCAAAGGAGCCTTAGGGTCCACTCCCAACTCCAACCAATCTGCGGTTGTCAGCCCGTCAAGTATCTTTTGGGTAGCCTTATAGTTTACCCTCTTGATCCATGTCTCACAATGTCTTGTTTGAAAACAAATCTGTTTTATTAATAGACCATCAATATACCGAAGTTTAATGATCTCAATTTCTAAATCCGACAAATCTAATTTCTGAAGTTTCTTCATCAATAATTGCGGATTAGTAACACCTGCTGTTCGTAAATCTTTCTTAAATTCTGCTAGTTTATCATTACTATCTGTCATATCTTTTCTCCAAAAGTTGAAGTCCGATAGTCCGATAGTTCAAAAATTTTATTTCCTCGACTTGAAACTAATATAATCACTATTATATCAATATTGTACTAAGTAACGAACTTTTTTTTCATAAACTCCGTTGGGCCTCAGATCTTACTCCTTTCAGCTGAGGCCTTTTTCTTATTCAGGATAAGGATTATTGGTTTTAATTTCCTGAACCTTATCCTCAATTCGATCTAATAGTTCCATTTCTTCGCCTTCCTTAAATAAGCCAAAAGTCTTTTTGCGATTATATTCAGACATTAGTGGATCCACCTCATAAGTATATAATTTCTTACGAATAGCCTCTATATCTTCTTTTGTTGCAACTTTCTCAGGCTTAGCTACAATTACATATTCTCCACCTATTAATTCTATATTTGCATTGTTTTCATTTGCCCAAATTGCACCTTGAGTATAGTTTTCAGTATCTAGTCTATCTCCAATATTAAACATCTCTACCTCCTATTTTGCTGCTTTACCAATAGCGTTATAGCTACAATAGCGACCGCCTCTTGAGTTATCACCACCCCAGCGAAGTCCCATTGTAATATTTGTTGCTGTAATACCTGCTATACAACCAGAGCTTTCTGAAAAAGATCCATGTTCATGTTTACCACCACAAGCCATTGGTGTGCTAGCAAATGGTTTTAAGAAGTTAACTGAACCATTGGATCCTACATCTCCAACCCAACATCTGCCACCTTGCTCTAGTGTATCATCTGACCATAATCTGTACCAAGCTTCAGCCGTTTGACCAAACTCAAGAACAACTGGTGTCTCAACCATGTAGAGTTCCTGCTTATCTGTAATGCCTACTTCCTTAAATTTTTCCATAGTCATTATGTTTATATTTCTTAATCCATCCATTTAATTACCTCCATATTATGATCTTTTGGCCATATAAGCTGTTATATCTGGCTTATAAAAGTCATGATCATCTTCAGTTGATTTAACAACAACGGTCTTTTGCGCTGTTATTGCAATATTAGAAAAGTCACTGTTTCCGCTGTTTGTACCTTTAGTTGTCACATAGATCCGCCAATATTTATGGTGATAAGCATCTACATTAATAGTAAAAGGGTTCTGAGATGATGAGTTGCTCCATGTTACAGCTGTTGCCCAATTAGCGTTATCATCGCTATATTCTAGCCTTCCTGCTCTTGGCATATAACTTGCACCACTAGCTGTCAGCACAACTTTACTTATTTTCAAAGGATCTGGATTATACCAAGAGATCCAATTGTTAGCGTTCATATAGTTTGTATAGCTTCCACCATTTCCATCAAAGGCGCTATAAGCTGTACCAGCACTAGAAGCAACAGCAAAACTACTTCCGCCCATTGTGCCATTAGATCCTATTACTGGCTGGCTCCAATCCTGATAATCATACTTATAATAAATAAAACCGGTTCTCATCATAGCGTAGCTATTAACACCAGTTTCATCCTTTGTTTTCATTATATAAGCACGCATCTTATCATTCCCAGTAAGTAATAGTTATTGCTCCATAAGCAATAAGTTCTTCTTTTAATTGCTCTGTAAGGTTCTTTAGCTGATTAGTCCAATCAACAATAGATACTTCTTTTTCTTCATAGTATAATATTACATAAGCTCTATATGTAACATGATCAGGATTAACCTTGGCATTGCTTTTATATGTCGAGGATGAACGAGAAGCATCAAAACCTAAAGCACTATTGGTGGTAGCACCAACAGTACCAGAATATGATTGAGATCCGGAAGTTGTTGTATGATAAAATGCACCAGTAGGAGTGCTTGTTCCCGTATTAAATCGTCTATCTCCAAAGCTTTCTATACCTGTAATATTAGGTAAGCTCTCAGATCCAAATTCTAAAGCCTCTTGTCCAGCCTTTATATAAAGGTCATCAATTAATGGCAATCGAAAGCTTTCATTTGCTAGATCTAGGCCAAAGAAACCGCATGATCCGTTTAATTCCACAGCAGTATTATAGGTATCAATATCAACGGAAACTAGCTCACCATTAACCAGCATATCGTAAACCTCTGCAAGGTCATTTTTTGATACTACTTGGCCATCACACCAAAAGCCACCATTTGGAACTGTAGTACGAGCAGTATATTTAATATCTCCAATATTTCCCCATACAGCTTTTTTAGCTGCATCTACAACTTCAGGAACTAGAGCTTCAACTGCAGCTCTATCTTCTCTTGTCTTCTTAGAATAATGGTAGGTACTATAAATATTATTACCTTCTGTACTAATACCGCTAATAGGAACATCCTCTGGAGTATTAGTGATAGCTTGAGCCAGATCAGCATAGCCTTTAGATGATAATTCACCTCCAAGCTCTTGAACCTCTAGCTGCTCACCCTCAGCCCAAATCCTAGCTTTATCAATATCCTTAGCTATTTCTTCTTTAGAATTTTGAGTAACTGTATTGAGGCTATCAATAGCTTCTTGAGTTTCCTGCTCAATAATTGCTGGCGCACCTTCTACTAACTCAATAGCTGTTTGCGCTGTATTTTGCGCCTCATTTGCTGTTTGGATAATATTATCCCTTATTTCTATTGGCTTTTCTGTAGATGTAGGAGGTAAAACTATTGCTCTTTGCAGATTTTCCTTAACCTCTTGCACTTCCATAGTAAGCTTATCAAGAGCATTTTCAAAATCTTGAGCTGGAAAATTCTCACCTTCTAAAAACACAACACCTTGAGTTTGAGGAACATTACGTACAATGGCTATAGGTATTTGAGCGAGTGGAGCCACATTAAATACAACCTCTCCACCTTCGTACCTTGTTTCATAAGTGATTAAACCTTCATCCGCTTGCTCACTATAATCATCGTACTTACCAAATCCATTGACAGTATAATCCTTACCTTCTTCAAGCGGAGTATCACTGTCACCAACATATACCGCTATTTGTGCCGTTCCATCCTTATTAGTAAGATATGGAAAGTTTATGGCAAAAATAGTACTAATACCGTTTCCTAAATACCGGACACGGCTTAAATCAGATTTTATTGTCATTGATTTTTCCTATAAAAAAAGCCGCTCCATAACGGAACGGTCCTAAAATCCAAATTATTGTTCAGATAGGTAAGCATTGAACCCATCCATTGTTATAATACTCAATTTGGCTGCCACATGTTAACATGCACATTACCATACCCCAAAAATTCTACCCATAACAGGAACTTCTAAGAGCAAACTCAGAAATAAAATATCTAGTCTTTTGGTTCTTGAGTATATTGAGTAAGTCGCATAGCCAACGAAAGTACAATAGTATGCTTCTATCCACATTGCCGTGACTCCAACTAATTGATACGAAATCGATTTAATCAGAGCCACGGCAATTTTGAAGAGGATATTTTTAGTATTTGGTTATCGTAAATTTATTGCACTATTTTAATCTGCTATTAATATAAGAGTAATCTCGATTAATTCTATTCCTTATATTTTTCATAGCCTGTTTAACGTTATCTGCATTTATTTTTCTATACGGTGCTAAGCTACCTGAATTATCAGGGCAACATAAACAACCAAAAACTTCAGTATCGTATACTATTTCTTCATATCTTTTAATTAAATTATTTCTGTTATCCGTTATATCTACAGATAAACGCAATTCTCTTGTTCGTTCATCAACACCAAATTCTTTTATTATCAAAGGACAACTCAATCCAAGTGTATAAATCATTGATATAAATTTTACCGGACCAAGTACAACATCCAATAATGTCGTCTCATCTTTTTTTATAACCCATCCAGCAAAATTAATATTTATATTTATATTTCCCTTTTTAGCACCATAAGACTTTGTAATATTTTCATTAACTTCTTTTTTAATAATATTAACAGTATCAAAAGCTATAGGCTCTGAATAAGATGTACTTTCCTGATCACCTGTAACTTTTGACACTCCATAATCAGGAATATTAAAATTTATTGTCAAATCTAATGCTGGCAACAAATGCTCGTTTGGATTGGTTTCCGCATTAATTTGATCAAAAGTTAAAGGTTGTGCTGATCTGCATGCTGTTATAAACATCAACAAAGCAATCAAATAATTTTTCATCTTATTACCCTTTACAGATAGATAACAATCTCTAAATACAAAAGGAAGCAGATGTTCAGAACCCAATGCAATAGGCTCGGCTTATTTGACTAGGTCTTATTCACCGACATCTGCTTTCTTTTACTCGAAGCTACTCCTTAAGTACTAAAGAGTCAACGACTAATCCTCTTTTCTGCGCCGCTGATTTCTTCTTTGGTTTCTAAGCTTCTTTTCTTCCTTCTCTGTTTTTAGATGACCACCGCCAAACCACCAATAATAAGGACGTCCAACTAATGGGATATTCTTCCATGTATTCCAATCCTTGATTTCCTTATCACTTAAGACATCGACAATGACCTCATCCATCATGACAGGAAATAGAAGCTGCTTTTGTAAAGTCTGGAATAAACCTTCCCTCTTAACGTTCATTACCTGATAACGGTTAATAGAACCTCCAATAAATACATTATCTACCAAAGTATCTGTTACATCTATTGGTCTACCAAACAATAAATCTTTTAAGAGGTCTGCTCCAGCATTAAACAGCATCAAGTATCCGGTTAGTCTAACCATATCTATTACTGCTTTCTTTGGATCAGTCTTAGCTGTCTCAAAGCAAATCTTACGATATTCATTGAGCTGCTTGATAAAGTAAGACTTCATCATATAGAATAGTCTTTTCTTACCACCCTCAGCATAATATCTAGGCATCTGGTCAATGGTAATTGGCTGAACATCTAAGAGCTGAAACATTGCATACTCCAATATTTCATCGGTTATTGCTCCGGTTTTTAAGTCCTCTTTGACATCAACCCATTTCTCACCAAATTCATGCTGCAGATATTCTTTTAACTCAGGACTTTCAGCTTTTGCTTGTTCCCTTGCTTTTCTAATTGCTGAGTTGACTTGGGTTTGCTTAGCGATTCTATCCATCTTTTCAAAGCCAGTATACTTTAGCACCTTATCTAAAGCTTTTGACCAAGCACTAGTATCAGCATAGCCACCATCATTGATAACCTTACCTAATCCTAGATCCTCAATGGTTATCTCAGATTTTCCAGCCCAAGCCTTGGCATATTCAAAAGCTGTATTCCATAAGCCATTCTTATAAGCTGATGTACCAAGATCACCAAACTGAGTAATGGCACTTTCAAAGTTACCCAAGGTCCAAATATAACCTCCATCACGGATAATCCTTAGAAACTCATTACCCAATCCTTTATTAGTAAAGCGAGCCAATAATAGCTCTTTTAGCCTTAATTCCTGACTATGACCTATCTTACCCTGCTCTACCAACTCAAATAAAAGATTACCAACTGAGTTCTCAATCTTGCTGTCAGCCAATTTCTCAACATCTTTTTTGACTTGAGCAAGCTCTACTTCCATTCTGTTTATAGCTATATCTTTTACTTGAGAAGCTCTTCGATCTTTTAAGTATTCAACCTCAGCCTCTAATTTGGTCTTACGATCCTGCAATTCTGCCTTAACAACATTATCTGTAGTGTTACGGATCTGAGCTTCTACCGCACCAATCTTATAGTTTCTGGTTTTAATCTCTTTCCATTTAGCTTCTTTGGGATCCATTCCCTTATAAGCTTCAATGGTAGTTTCACGATTAGCCACCATACGTCTAAGATTTTGTAGCTCTTTAGTCTCACGGCCAAAATACTTCTTATTCTCGATCATCTGCACTGCTCCAGAGATATAATCTACTAGAGCATCCGTAGAGACCTTATAAAATCTATTTATATATTGGTCTATGACATCTAAAGTACGGTCCTTAACATTACCGATATTAGCAAGACTAATGCCACCAGCATACCCTCTAATCAAAGAGTTTACTATCTGAGCTTCGTCCTCTTTGGTTCTAACACGTCCATCTCTGCGTTTTTCATCCAACATCTTTTGGATAATAGAGTATTCCGTACGATCACCAAATTTAAGCTCAATATAATCAAGCAGACCATCAGCATCCTTAACTTTTCTAGGATAATAGTCTGGCATATACGCAACATCCACGCCAACATCTATCATTTGCTCGCGCAACTCATCTAAGATATTACGAACCTCTGCAAACCCAGCTTCAAGATCATATTTAGCCAACAATCTTTGAACAGTATCTGTATCCCTATTCTTTAAGGCCAAGTCAAAGGTATGGAAATCTGGCTCGCTCATTTTACTCATGCCTTCCACAAAACCTTTAACACGTTTAAAGTAAGCATTAGTTTTGTTAATCTTGCTAATCTCTAAACGTCTATTCATGTTATAAAGATCAGGAGATATCTGCCTAATTTCCTCTTCCAAAGGCACAATAGCATCAGATAGATATTCTCTCATGCCATCATAAACCTTCTGAATAGATTGTCCGGTCCTATTAAATACTAGCTTCGCAGCTTTTTTAGAGGCATTGTTTTTAGCGTAGATCTCATCCATTGCCTCACGTTTCGCTTTCCAATACTTCTTAGAATTACCTAAAACCTCTGCAGGAGATGCATTCATATATTGATCAAGCTCTGTTCCACCTAATATATTGGCATAAACAGATCTAACATCATCATTGAGCTGAACATCCAACTCTCTTGCTGTTCTATAAAGATTGCGCATCCAGCTTAAGAAAGCATCAAAAGCGCGCTTTAAGTAACTACTTGGAGCTTTACCTTCACGAAGATACTGCTCAAAACCTCTGGCAAACTGTTCAATTTGTTCTTCAGTATAGGTATTACCATCAGATCCAAGCCATTCATTTATGGTATTGAGCATATCTCTAGATCTCTTGCTGGTTTCGGCAAAAGCCTTTAGTTCCTCGAAAAAGAAGTGCGCAGTCTCGTGCATAAAAGTAGATGCATCAGCGCGCTCAAACAACGAGATTAATGCTCGCTGTCCAATTCTTCTACTGTATGCACCTTTAGGATCTCTATATAATGTATTGTCTCTATCCTGATACAGGACTTCATCTACTGAAAGTTCGCTACCACTGCTGCTTCTAGATCCGCTTCCGTCATCCCGAACTCCTTCGTCATATCCACGGTTTCCTTCAGAAGATTGGTATCCGCCTCCAGTCTCTTCACCGCTGCGTCCAAGCTGACTAGCTTCTGTGACTCGTTTAACAGCTCCGGACACAACTGAGAGTCTTTTATTAAGTATGCTAACGAGCCAGCCCACATCTCCACGTCTCCCGGTCTCAGATGAGGCAACATCTCGTAAAACTCTGCCGTCGCTTTGTTGATCCGCTCCAATATCAAATCCGGCTTCTTTGTATCTTCTGTCATTTACAAAATCTCCTTGTTTCAATGATTCTATTAAATTGAAAAGATTTTGGAACTGACCAATAATATCAGCATCTCCATTTCTTTTCAACTCTTTTGCTTGATTAATTAATCTAGTCATTTTTTCGGTAGAAAAACCATGGTAACAGCCAACACCGCCATTACGATCACAAAATGCACAATTCCATCCTCTACTATCTTTATCAGCTAATTTTAAATCTCCATCTTTGGCATAAACCCTTGGATCAATCTTTTTAAAACCAGCATCAATAGGACATACATGAGGTTTTACTTCTGGAACTTCCTCAAATAATGCTTGCAATGTCTCATTAGCAATACCTTTTCCACCTTTGTATTTAATAGGCAAAATAACTCTAACTTGGCCATTTTCCGCCATCTTCTTGATCATGGGTATTTCAGCTTCATCACTATAAACAAAAGCAACAGGAATTTTAGTATCCTTCTCAACCTCATTAAAGTTAGAAGCATCACTAGAAAACATTACGAGGTTAAAAGCATCACCATATTTTTGCTTGTCATAGTTTATTACATCCCATGCAAACTCTTTTCTTTTAGTGAAGATAGCAACTCTGTATCCTAGATTGTTTATTTCTTTAACAACATTCAACCAGTGCGGAGCGCCATCACCTTCATCAAACAATCTGATAGCTTTATTTCCTGCAAGAGCAAGCTGAGAAACCTTAAACTCATCAACGATCATCTCAGCCAAAAGATCTGGCCTATTTTCAGCTAATATATCTATAAGTACCGGTTTGAGCCAGTTTCTGTTTCGACCCAACAATGATGAAGCAGCATAACAATATTTAGCGCACCCTGGAGTAGGATTACAGTTAATAAAGGAAGAATTTACAGAGTGAACGGTTTTTAATCCTGAACCACCACTTAGAACTCTTCCTCTTAAGATATTTGCAATACTATTGATATCTGAAGTAATTCTACTACCAAATGATACAGTGTCTATCGCTGATTCAAAATCCGGTGTCTTACCTTCCATAATCAAATTGATAGCTTGACGAGTAAAAACCTCTTCTCTTGCTAATCTTTCCCATGGTGTCCCTTTATGCCTTTCAAGAGTAGCCTTGATTCTTTTTGCATCGCTTCTGCTTGCAAAAAAATCATCCCATGCTTTCTTTTCTTCAGGTAACATATTGCCTACATCACGATGTAACAATCTACTTGGATTATCTCGATCAGTATATGGATTTACAACATGACCACCTGACTGTTTATCACCTTTTTGATAATTAATCCTGTAATCATCTAGATCATATGTACCTCTGTTAGATGTAGATTTAATTTGGTTAGGATCAAAAGCTGCATAAGTATTATTACCTCTTTCTTGAGTTATAACGCCATCAAATCCATTAGATTTTAATAAGTTCATAAACTCATTACTGTTTACAATCTGATATTCCCAAACACCAGAAACATCTTTAAGAGCACTCTTAACAACATCCTCTGATATTCCTGTAATATCAGAAACAGATTTATAAAAGTTATCTCTAGTATTAAAGCTATCAAAACCTTTATCTGTTGATGGCAAATTAACAGGATTGCTTACAGATAAATATACCGGATAAACAGCTTTTTTTGAGAAGATACTTTCTATTCTGTCTTTTGCATAACCCTCAGCATAATCTTTATTAGACGTAAACCAACTAAATGGATTAAATATATTAAACTTTTTATTTGTACCATGATAAACAACTAAAGGTCTGCCTTGCTCATCAACAACCTTACTATCACCAAACCACTTGTAGAAGTTTCTCAAAGCTGGCTCAGACTGAGCAATTCTATCGCCATTAGAGTTGTAAACTGTACGCTCCACACCATTTATATTGATAGTTTCGCCTTCATAAGCAGGATTATTTGCATCCAATTCCTCGTTTTCTCTTGCTACATCCAAGCTTTCTTGAAACCAAGCCAAGCCATTATCGCCAGTATCTTCTCCCACCATGCTTTCATTATAAGATCGCTGTCTTTCAAGATATGCATCAACTGCCATCTCAATCTCTTCTGGCTCCATATTACGCCAATCAATATCAATACGATCAAGCTCTTCGGCTAATTCGTTAACCTGTTGCTGTAAGTTTTCTTCAGCTTCAGATGCAAATCTCTTGTTACCTCGCAACTCTTCATCAATAGCTTCTAACAACTCATTGATTGAAGGTCTTTCAGCATTTTGAGGAAAATAACCAGCTTCCCAAGCCGCTAATGCCGCATCATCCAAGTTATTACCATTCTTGTTATTGATAAGACCCTTAACCTGCTTATTAGCATCCATTCCTCTTAGTTCACCACCACTGTCAACCAAACCTCCACGAGATTGCAAGAACTTGGTTAAGCTTGCTCTTGTGTCCTTCTTTTTCTGACCACGAAGCAATTTAGGGTTCTTTAAAGCCTCATATAGATTAATATCCGGCTTTTCATTTGCTCTTCTTGCTTCATTAATTCTACGACTAAATTCCCTATAAGCCACACGTTCAATTCTAGGGAAACGCCTCTCAAAGTATTCTAATGGAGAAACACCAAGCTCTTGAGATCCCCATAATGCCAAGCCTTGTATAACTTTTGCTTGAGCGGATGCAACCTTATCATTGTCGCTTGTTTTGATCTGATCATATACTCTTGTATACACTTCCTCCAGATCAGACTTGGTCTGCATTGCTTTTCTAGCTTGTTCTGTATCCCCATTTTCTCTTACAAAACTATCTATTTCATTCATAGCTTTTTGAACATTCTGCTGGAATACAGTCTCAAAAGCTTCAGGATGCTTTTCTAATTTTGCCATTGTAGCACGCTCAAAAGCTGATATTTCCTCTTCTGTAGCTCCATTTTCAATAGCTCTATCCCTTGCTTGATTAAATGCTCTGTCGGCTGCATAGGTAGTAGCTGATACAGCTCCCATAGATGCAGCACCACCTAAAGCACCAATAGCACTTTCAATCATACCCTCATAAAGATCTTGAGTTGCATCAATACCTATCTTTCTAACCAAATTCTCAGATAATACTTGCTGAAGTGTTTCTGCTGCAGGTTCTTTATAAGCCGCTTTTGCAATTTCTTTTCCTACCTGTGCAGCCGTTAATTTAGCGCCTTTTGCAATATTATCAGGCAATGGATCAAGCCATCTATCAATTAAATAGGTAGATGCAGCACTAATAGTAGCTAATGTATTGGCTTTACCAACATCCTTATCTTTTTCATAAGATTCCTGAAAAACTTCAGCGCCGCCAGCCGCAGCATAAAATCCATAAGCAAGCTTGGCTCCACCTATTCTTGCTAATGCTGCCATAGCTAAACCTTGTCCAGTACCACCGCCTAAAACATTGGCAAATCTTTTCCATGATGGGTTATCTGAAAACTTACCCTTCATAATTTCAGGGTCTTCCTTTAGCATCTCAATATCGCCCATATATTCAGATATGTTAGCAAAAGTATCTGCAAGACCATTAATTCCTTGAGATACAAAGCCGTCACCATCAGCAGATTTAATATTGGTACCAACTACCCTTAATATATTTGATGCTATTTTAGGTGTATTAACGGTAATTTCTCTAGCTGCACCTCTTGTAAATTCTGGTAAAACCTCTTTTGCTATATCTAAAGCTTCAGCTGTACTTTCAATTTCCTGAGATCTAGCAAAATCAATTGCTGGCCTTAATTGTTTGCCAATAGCTAATCCTGCACCAACGTATGTTTTAGGATTTAAAGCACCTTTTGCCCACTCAACAACTATATCCATATTATCTTTAGAGCGGACATTACTTCCATCATCAGAACGTAAACTATCCTCTTTAACCTTACCAAAATCAGGTTGGACCTCATCCGGAGTAAAAGAAAACCCCGAAACTTGATAGTCCGAGGTCGCTTCTTCATTATCTGGAACAAACTTAAACATTATATCTTACCTCTCACTCCATTAATATAAATTACGTCACCTTTTTTAATTCTACCTGCCTCATAAGCTTGTCTTGCATCCTCTTCAGATCCAAAACTTGGCAAGCTTAATTCATTAGCATTAGCCTTAGTTACTAGTGCCTTTAATATATTCCTCTTTGCTTGATTATCAATATTCTCATCTTGGGTTTGCCTAAAATACTCTAATAATATTTTACCGTTATTTCCGATAGTTGAAGAATTTTCTTCAATAAATACATTAGCGTCTTTATAGGTAAAATCACCCCATCTCCACCACTTATCATCGTCCTCATTTGTTTTCAAATAATCAATCTGCTTACCCTGCTCACGGTAAATTTGATTGATCAAATTTTTACGATCGGTCCTGCTTAATTCACCCTTCGCATACTTTTCTTCAATCCTTGTTAAAACATCTTGAGAACCGCTTAGATAATTAACCTCATTGTTTTTATCTAATGTTGCAATGTCCAACAAAAGCTCTTGAGCTGTCTCTGCTCTGGTTTCTGCTGTTACTCCATTGGCCGACATTAAAGCCTTCTGCATCGCCTTAAAGTATTTTGTAGTGACATTTGCTTCATTGTCTTCTAAAAACCTCAAAGCTTGATCTGTAGGCATATCGCCAAGCTTTTCTGACATCTCACGTTCATTATTAAAGAACTTAAGCTTACGATTAAAATCAATCTCAGCTATCTGCTTTTTAATAATACCATCTATTTCAGCCTTAGCATCAATACTAATATTACCATCAAACTCACCAGAAGCTAAGAATTGCTTAGCCATTTCAGGATTATTGCTAGCCATTTTCTGTAACGTAAGCTTTAAGGCATTATCCTTAGTCTTTTGCTTCTCATCCGGACTTAATAACTCTGATGCGCTAATGAATTTATCCATATCACCCATAAGAACTCTAGCTTTATCAGGAGCAGATGTTGCTATATCATCTGCCCAGGTTCCTATTGTTTTATTCATTTCCAAGGTATAAAGCTCATGCTGTTTAGCTATATTTGCCCTCATTACGTCTCTGCTATTGGCTGCTAAAAACAATTCTCCACGCTCTTTAAGCCACTGCTTACCCCAGTTATCTTGAGAAAATACGGTATTTAGATCTGACTTAAAAGTATTCTCAATCTCTGGAATTTGCTCATTGCTATCTGCAAGTCTAATATTTTCAAGCTCTTGAAGTTGCATTTTGCTTGCTTCTATATCAAGTCTTTTAAATGCAGCATCTTTTTCTGCTTTATAATATGTTTGAAGAGCCTTATTGGCATCATCTATTAATTCACCATAATTAGGCTCTCTCCACGCTGAACGAAAATTAGCAGCTTGCATTTGTGAAGATACCAGTGATCTATCTACATCAGTCCTTGCCACAGGTGTTCTATCATTTTTTGCCATATCTAACTCCTATAATACACTATACAGTCTTGCTTGAGTACTAGCATCTAAAGCTGCTTGTCTACTTCCTCCGATAAATGCTTTACTTCCTCCAGCGGCTGAACCAAGATTGGATAATCCACTATTAACACCAACATAGGTAGTAATTGCATTAATACCAGCCTTTAAGAAGCTCATCTTAAAAGCGTTACGACCGCTTGCCGCAGCGGCTTTTCCATAATAACTTTGCATTGCAGCTTGGTTCATGTAATTAACAGCCTCTGTTTCACCTTGATAGCGCATATTCATGGCATTTTGCTCTAATTCAGCTCCCATTTGACCTAAGACACCGGAGGTAGTTGCAGATGTAATTACTCCAGCTTCACTCATGGCAGCACGAGCTTTAGACAGTTTTTCTCTGTTCTCTTGTCTTAATATATCCTCATTTAGTGAGTTTTCTAGTCTCTTGCGAGCGGCATTTTGGCGCAAAATATCAGCATTTATATTATACGCTTTTTGCTGTTCCTTCCCCTCTTTATAGGAAGAATATCCGCTTGCTACAGTAGCTGCTGCCGATGCTGCTGCCGCAGTTAAGGCAATAGCTGAACTGTTTGCGGCTGCCCATGCCGCTATCGCTGTTGCTGTTGCTGCCATTATTTTATCCTCGCAAAAATCTTATAATCCATGCCTTTATAGTATTTTTTCAAGACACCTTCACATTCAAAACCTAGAAGCTTGGCAAATCTCTCACCATGATCAAAGCCTTTTACAACTTCCATTTCAACTCGATCAATATCTGTCTTTTGCATTCCATCATCAATTATCTTTCTCAATAGCTTTGCCAATGAGAATAAATGCTTTCCTGCTTTTGCAGATATGAAAGAAAAGACCACCACCCGGCCTTTGTATATTTCAAAAAAACCAAACACACCGACAACATTTCCTTCATCAACAATGGTGAAACTATGCTCAGCTCTAAAAAAAGCACCATTTTCCAATTCGTGCTTTTGTTCTTCTTGAATATAGACCTTATCCAAATGAGTTTTATCGAACTTAATTATTTCCATTAGTTACCTCCATTGCTTGTCATCTGAGGTGAAACAGCCAATACTGTCATTGGGAATACTGAATCATTATAAATAATAATATCAGCTCCCTTTTCTTCAATATCCGTTACCCCATTTGGCCAAGGAACAACTTTGTTTCCAGTAAATAACTTATAAGAACTTCCCATCTTAGCGTTAGTATCTCGATAAAGTATATCTATAAGATCCTTGAATTTACCGCCAACCTTACCACCGCCAGATCGATACAACATCAAAACCACATGATCTATTTGCTGTACGTCACCAACACCTAAAGATCCTTGAGTTTGAATATATCTTTTCTTGGACTTAAATACTGATTTCACCGGTAAACCAACAACTACATGGTTATCATTCTTACCTATGGCGATCTTACCTTCTGAGTTTACTATTTGATCCTCTTTTTGCGCTCCATCAGCCATAACTCTTACAGTTTGACCAATTAAGTGATCCAAACCAAATAGCTCTGTTCCCTCATTACCAGCTTGTCGATCAAATACCAAGCAACTGTCCATATATACCGAGTTTTGCTTTAGGTACTCAGCTTCCAGATCATCTTTCTCATCAAAATCATCTGTAATCTCGATATATTCAGGAAATACTACTGGAGTTCCCTCATCTACCCATTCAACATACCTTTGGGTCATATTATCAATTGTGCGCTTAACCGATATCCATAAGTCATCTTTTTTCTCTGTAGGAGATGGAATAACAGCCAAACTCTCAACCATTCCAGAGAATTTATGCTGGTGAAGAGCTGTAACTTCTTGCTCTGTATTAAAGGTAAAGCCAATAATTCTACCATCTGCAACTATGCACCAAAGAACCTTATCTGGACTATCTTGGTAATCCCATTCGATAATACCAGATTGTAAAAGATGCCGTCCTTTTATTGTCGCATCATATGGATCATAGCCATCTCGCTCATATGAATACATAAGATCTCTGATAGTGGTACCATATCTATCAACAAACAATGTATGACCATTAATCTTAATTGGAGTAATTGCTTTACTACCAACATTCGATATAGGCACAACCTTTACATTATCCGGTCCAAAAGCTTCACTTGATGTTTGAGTATCAACGTAGAACTCGCCATTATTGGTGCCGACAAACAACACATCACCAGGTGAAAGCCATCTAGCTTCATTGTATTGTTCGCTTAAAATTGGAGCTGTAACAGCAGATTCAGCTAAAACCTCACCATATTCTTTATCTGCAAAGTTATTAAAATCGTCATTTTTAGAGACAAAAACCTTTAATCCTGTTGATGTATTAGCTAACAATGCAAGTCTATTTCTCCAGAACGCTCCAGATATTGGATACTCCGCTTTAGCATGAAACACCCCCCATTCCCAGCTTGGAGTAGTCATATTTTTGGGCAATTCGCTTATTACTTCAGCTATTGCTGTATAAGGAGTTTCTACTTCTGTTATTTTAACAACACCATATCCAGCATGAATATATTTCCATGTAACACTGCCATCAGATCTAGAACCTTCAGTATGTACCGGCTTCAAAGACCCTGTAGTTCCACTAGATACAGCCTGATAGTATTTTCCATCAGATGTAAAGATATCACCGCTTGTAACAGTTTTTGATGCTGCCCAAGGAGGAGTGCTATCATTAAAATAATTCAAGCGCATCAATCTACCAACATCTCTTGTCTCATCGAAGATATCTCCTGTTGCTGAAATAATAACTTCTCCTTTAGTTCCATCTGCTGAAACCTCAATATCTGAGGTATTTATATTTTCCCATGGACCATTCTTAAGCTCAAAATCCTCTAATCTCCAATCCGTATTGCCATATCTTGTTAGAGTTTTCATATACTTTTTGTGCCAGAGATATAAAACATCAGCATTTTGAATTATCTGGAGCTTACAAACCTTTTCTTCCTCATCCCATAAATCATCCAAGCTATATGGAGTTTCAACCTCATATATAAAGGTATCCTTTAAGACTTGGCCATGGTTAGCATAAAATCTTATATACTTATGACCAAACTCAAGAATAAAAGCAGTATTTGAGCTGAACTTGAATTTTCTAATAAAAGTTCTTGAAGCTGCCTTCATTATGCTACTCCTACAAATATTATCCTAACATATCCGCTAGATCCTGCTTTACCACTAGCACTAACTGCAGAACCACCGGTTCCATATCCGCCATAAACTGAATTACCACCAGGAGCTGAACCTGAAGAAATACGGCTACCATTATTACCTGCAATCCTTAGATTAGTGGCAATAAGCTCAGCATTTACTGTAGGCAATACGCCACCTTCACCACCATCAAAGTGATCTCGCCCAACGCGTCCACCTTTACCGCCGTATGTAATAACTAAGTTTCCAATAGATGAGTTACCACCAGATCCAGCCGTTAAGGTTGACCCATCACTATCAATATTAACACCATTTCCACCGGCACCTACATTGATTGTATAAGTACCTGCAGGAATGATTATTCTTCCCACAAATGCAGATCCTGATCCACCGCCAACTGAACGTCCACCCCAACCTGCTGCACCAGCACCTCCAGCAACCAAATAAACATTGGCATCTATTCTTTCCGAGATGGTGAAGTTTGTAGATCCTGCTTGTTCACGCTCAAACAACACCTGTCCTTGTTCATATTGAGAAAGATTTACTAGCACTTCTGTTGAGGTCTCAACCACTTGAAATCCGGTTTTTGTCTCTAATCCTTCATATTCTACCGACCAAAAAACCTCCTCACCATAATCAACATCAATGTAATTTCTAACTTCATCATTAATGGTGACTATTGCATTTTTAGGATATGGCTTGATTTCAAAGCGCATTTTCAAGGTAATATCTAAGGTAGTATCCATATTTAATATCTCACTACCGCTTTGAGTAACGTATCCTTCTTTAGCAACAATCCAATCAACCTTGGAATTAGCACCAAGCTTTATTAAGTTTCTTTCTACTCCATTAATTACAACCACGCTTCCTTCTGGCATGGCATTGATCTTAAAATTATAAAAGGTAATTGATGACACAAGCACCACTTCCAAAGAGGTACTTTCGTAAACAACGACCCTTCCATTTTTGGTCTGATAGTTATCTGCTAAAACGCTATAACTGATCTCATCACCATATGCACAATAACAACTTTTCTGCTCTATGCCGTTAAGTATTACTTTAGCATCTTCTGGTATCGTTTTGATTTCAAATAAAAAAGCATCAACTTGTTTTGCTGATGCGACATAATGAGAACCACCTCTTCTTTTAAAGCACCCTTCGCTTATAGGAATGAAATTCATCATGATCTCAGATGAATATTGATAAGCAGGAAGATCAAATCTGCCGTCCATATAAGGTGAAATCTCACCACCATTAAACTGATTTTGAACTGGTCTAATACTCATTTGTCCATCCCTCACGAACACCGACCCAACTTCCATCTGGAGTGGTCTCAGCATCAATTAGCATTTCATTGTTAAATTCTGCTTGTTGCATGTAATAGATAAAATCTTCATTCAAGCTTTTAGCTAAACTTGCCGACTGTTTTAGCCTTGGAGCAAACTCCGCTGCAAGTTTTGCAATTAATGCTTCTCTAAATGAAGGACTAAACTTTCTAGGATCTTCAACCTTGGACATATAGGTAAGATAGACTTCGCTATCTACATCACATAATATCTTATTACCCTCGATTGAATACCTCTGGTCACTTGAAATAACGTTATCTGAATAGTTTGGTGATTTAAAATACTTACCAAACTGGTATAACCCCAAAAAGTCATTAGGAAGAGTATAAGAATAGGCAAAACCACTTATAGGTTCTTCCACATCCTTGGCCAATACAGTTCTTTTAATAGCAAATCTCCATGGATGCTGAGCCAACATCCAATCTCTGATATCATCGTAAACAATACCAAACAATCTACCATTTGGATCTTGAGTAGTAGACGAGATAAGAGGCTGTCCAAGTTTTATCAATGCTCTGTTTATTATGTTAATGCTCATTATTTATTCCTTAAAAACTAAAGCGGCCATATTTCAGGCCGCTTTCTCTCTACTGTTCGTCTTCAGTTTTATTCTCATTAACTGTCTGCTTATTAGGCTGACTGTTACCTGGCATAATTTTAATGCCTTTTCTTACAAACAACTTTGGATAAATCACATCCAACTTTTCATTGGATATGACGGTTGCACCAACGTCTCTTAATTTTCCATTATGGAAAACCTCTCTTTTTGTAATAAATTCCATTTCTCACCTACCTTGGTAAAAATCCACCAGTTACACGAACATTGCCTGTATTTGATGTTGCAGAAGCAATTTCAGCTTTGACATATTTTTTTACATCAAACGGAATTGCAACCGTCCCCATCAAATCACCAGCATAAAAAGAACCAGGAGCTATAGTTCCTGTTGCAACCGCTGTATATTCCCCGGATATCTGATCTGATGCTTTTATCGTAATGGTAATAGCTGATGATAAATTCACATCAGTATCTGCAATTACATTAGCGGTAATAGCACCCATAGTTCCATCAGCATTCAAAAATGACGTTCCGGTAACAGTTGCTGCATTAATTGCCTTTGGTTCCAAAAAGTCCTCTTCATATACAGTTATAACTTCTTGATACATATTCTTACTCTCCTTGATCATTGATAGTTTGTTTGGTTTCCGCACCATCCAAGAAATTGTATGATGTAATGATTGGAATACCGTTCCATGAAGTAAACGTACGGTTAATACCAGATTCACCAGATGATGTTTTTAATAAATCACCCTTGTATCGGTTCAATAATGACAACATCTTTGGATGCATCATCATATAAGTTGATCCTGAAGCAGCACGAGTTCTAATTAACAAATCATCAAGCTGAGCTTCTGTTGGAATATTGTTAGCACCAATATTTACGATAGAAGCAACCGCCTCTTTATTTGCCAATTGCATACCAAAGTAACCTTTGAAACGCACACCATAAACTAATACGTCTTTCTTATTTTTGTAGAGCTGACCGCCATTAATAAGTTTGATGTTTAGCATTGTGCCATCAGCAAAACCTTTTGGAGAGTACAAACCGGTAATTTCACCTGGAATAAAGCGAACACAAAGGATTGAATAGAGTTTTTCATCCGTCTTGTCGCTATTTTGAGATGCATCCACCGCATTACCGTTATCAAGTGAGTACTTCAAAAAGTTATCATAGATGATCTTTTTCTCAGTAACATTGCCTGCTTCACGCATTAAAAGTGGAGTTTTTCTAGAAAAATAGTTTGATGGACCACCAAACATTTGCGCTGTATCTTCTGGAACCTCCATTTCTCCACCCATAATAGAGAGGTCAACTTTTTTAAGTTCAGAATCAACACCCATTTTTGGTAATGGAGCATTCATTTCAACAAATCCTGCGCCTTTAACACCTGTGGCCTCTGAATACACGTTCCACAAGTCATGTGATGCTCTTTCAAACCTGATCCTCTCTAAAATTGGAGTTTCCTCAGTCAAGTGATCTACTTGGTGAGGCTGTGTTTTTGCATATAGATCCGACAATTCCTTCAAAGTCATCGGATTTTCAAATTCTTCTGCCATTTTATTTGCCCTTTATAAAAATTGAGCACCTTGACTGTATAATTGGTCAAAGTACTCTTTAGTTGATAATTTTTGTGATTTTGTAGAACCGCCGCTCAAGCCCTTAGCTGTATCCTCAGATATCATTTCACCAAGCCTTTTGCCTAAATACATAAATTCTTTAGTGCCGATTGATACCTCTATATTGCTAAGAAGGTTTTCTTTTAGTCCTAGAACAGCAGCTCCTCGCTTCATTAATTCTACGTTTTTGGAATAGTCATCGCCCCACTCGGCTTTGACTTCTTCCTCATCTTGTTTAACCCTCGCATTAAATACTTGGGTTATTTTCTCTTGGTTAACTCTATACCAATCATACATTGCCTTAACCTGATTAGGCCTCATTCCGGCTTGCAATGCAGCTTGCTTAAAGTCATCCATGTAAGGTATGTCAATCTGGTCTACGTTTTCTAATGTGTAGCCTTCGATTGTCTCAGGACAGCCAAGTTTGGCATCCAATTTCTTCCAAGCTTCAACATCATCGGCTTTAGGAATTGAAATTTTGTTGCTCGCAGACTTTTCAATTTCTTGATACGACTTGAACATATCTTGGGGAGATTTCCATCCCTTATCCGAGATAACCTTCTTGTCAGCCTCCGAGAACTCATCACTCCATAAAGCTTGTGATTTTGTTTCAGCTTCAAGATTTTCGGGCATAAAAGAGTTGTCGGAATTGCCCAATTCCGGCTCTGTGACTTCATCAGTCATGTAACACCTCGCTTAAATATTTATGTTATCTAAAAAATTGCTCTCTTCCGTTTCGCTTACCGCAATAAGGTTCAAGAGCTGTATTTCATCCAAAGCAAGGTGTTTCATTACTTGGTCAAACACGCTACGTTTGCCTTGAACAAATGCTACGGCACAGGGATCAAACCTGCCTAATTGGTCATAAAAATAGGGAGAACCATTCTTTCCAAGTTCTCCCTTTGCACAGCAATTATCTCTTAAAAACGCTATTACAAGCTTGCCATCTTTGGTTAAATTCCCATTTTCATCACAAAAACACTTATCAAAAGCTAGTTTTAAGCGATAAAGCTTTTTAGCATTACAACATTCTACCATCGGTTGCGCTTCCTAAATTCTTAACTGTTTGACTAATTGCTGGTGCTGCAGCTAATAGAGCTTGAGCTTGTTCAGCTTGAGTTCTTTGCTCACCTAAAGCTCTTACCTGCTCTGGTGTCCTAATGACAGATGTTGCAACACCCTTGTAATCCGCAATTGTTCTTGCTGCTTGTTCGAAGTCCACAATATCCAAAATACCAGGATTAACCTGAGCCATACCCATGACACTCTCAAGCCATTCCATTAAGCCGGTGATTGATGATGCTTTTTGCATGTAAACCGCAGGACTTTCAAATTCAATATCAATAGCACCGTCATAAATCAGCTCATCTGGAACATCATCAAGCAATCCATATTGTGCTAAGATCTCAATCTCACGTCTTACATTACCTACCAGCCACTCGCTTGAGATAAGCTCAGATGTTGGTGCTAGTAACATTGCACGCTCTTGCATCTGCTGCTGTACCACAAATGCTCTAACGTCTCGCAAGTCCTTCATATCTGATAAGCTTTGAAACAATGGGACTAAAAATGCATCTTTGATCGCTGTTTGGATAGCTTGCTGCATCTCTAATGTAATAGCTAGATTGCCTCCATATTGCATTGGTGCGGCTAAAGGTCTTCCATTTGCATCCAAACCTCTAACTACAGCACCAGGAAGTCCAACTTTTGAAGCATCTTTGATATCTTTACTTACAAATAACGTCGGATTTGCTTGGTGTTGAGCTGATCTTAGTGCTGTCTTTTGCATCTCATTTACGGTTAAGATGTCCTCGAATGCCTGCATTGCAGGAGATGAACCATAAGCAGATCCTGGAATTGTTATGTAATGAGGCACCATGTATGGATTGCTTCGATATCCTCCTTCATAGATTACCTCTTTGTTGGTAAGATCCACATGGTAACTAGCAAAAGGCATACCTCTATAGTCTTTCTTCCTAACATCTCGATCTTTTCTTGGTTCTACAGCATGCAGGAATTCAATTTTCTTATCTGGTGTCTTCTCTGCTATCTCCCTCATCTTGGAAGTAGCTTTAGATCCAAATTCCTGTAGAGCTTGACGAGCTGTTAGTTCATATTTACGGTAGACAACATCAACTACACCTTTCTTGTTGATGTCAAAATACACCTCAGACATTGGAATTGATCTATAATTGATCCCAAATCCTAAATCTTCCTCAACCAGCCATGCTGCTTGGCCATAAATTCCCATTTGCCTAAGCTGAACATAACCTTCTGATGCAAATCTACTATCTGGAGCGTATCTAACCTTAAATAACAGGTTATTGACGTACTCTAGGTATCTTCTGACATTGTCATTGCTTTCAAATCTAGGGTTTGTAGGTCTTAACTTATGCCAGATGGTATTGCTAGGTATCAAAATTGACTTCAATGCTGCAGCAAAAGTAATAAGAGCTTGCTTTGCTGTACTATCAAAGTTCTTCTGAATAATCTTACCACTATCATCTTTGATGTAGATCTTTGAGTTAACTGAGCATAGTTCTGCAGCTTTATTCCAAACAGGTTCCCATGGCTTTCTTTGCTCTTCTAAGTAACTCAAGCGCTTTTTTAAGTATTGTATACGTGTCTCTTCCATTACTTTTAAGCTCCTAGGGTTTTCTTAGCTGTTTGAACTCCTGATAAATCAGCGCCAGATACAATTTGTGATGCAACTCCTCGTCTTTTTCTGCGAGCTTGCTCTTCTGCTCTTACTCGATCTGAAGTATCTACAACCTGAGGTGCATCCTCTACTGGCTGTAGTGTTGGTGTTTTAGGTGCTCCGCCAAACAAACCACTCATTATTGTTTTACTCCCATAAAAAAAGCCGCTTCATTTTCGAGGCGGCTTATTTGTTAATGTTTATGTTGTTAGCATATATAGAAATTATCATCGACAAACAGAACTTCATTGTACTCTTCTAAAGTTCTTGGATAATCCAGCTCAGCAAATGTAAGAGCTAGAGCATCTCCAACGTCTGTTGATCGACCTATACGCTTCTTTATATCTTCTTTTGGCTCTAATAGTAAGCGACCAATCTTGTCATATTTCTTTTTAGGTGCAGTAAGATCTGTTAAAAGTAGGTTATCCTCATCAACTACACTTACTGGAAGTTCTCCATTAAGCCATTCATTTACCCTATTCCACATCTCTGCTCTACGATTTCCATATCTTTCCTGATCTTGTGCTTTCTCTCCAAAGTTTACAGCTCTTACTACATCTGTATATCCTCGATCATCTAAGATATCATATAAACCAGCGCCTAAACCTCCTACATCAATGTTTAC
>JAEIGA010002840.1_pt1 | contig 27400 bp, 26 predicted proteins | sample 9270691 | NCBI WGS metagenome assembly JAEIGA01 (sample SAMN17057246, study PRJNA624740) | gut metagenome | biome: biome; isolation source: fecal sample | host: Bos grunniens | place: China: Xizang | collected 2019 | reverse complement strand
TGTTAAGCACGCCGCCAGCGTTCATCCTGAGCCAGGATCAAACTCTCGTTAAAAGTGTTTGTCTTGATTTCAGAAAAACTACTAGCTTTTCTTCATCCTGTTAATCTTATTTAAAAGATTTACTGTTTTGGAAATCGTTTTCAAAAAACGATGTTCGCTGAAAATTTATTTAGAATTTTCAGGGATGGTTAGTTAATTACTGTTTAGTTATCAATGTTCATTTTTATTTATTTCCGCTTTTCAGCGGCAACTCGTTAACTATATCATATCAATATAGCTTTGTCAACTATTTTTTTATATTTTTTTAAATATATTAAAATAGTGAGCGGAGAAAGAGGGATTTGAACCCTCGCGCCGCGTGAGCGACCTACACCCTTAGCAGGGGCGCCTCTTCAGCCTCTTGAGTATTTCTCCTCGCCTGATTACCAAGTGTGTATAAACACAATTATTATGTAGTCATTTTTCGTGACGCAAAGAATATTATATATTACTGAAATCCCTTTGTCAATCAGAATTCCCATGTTTTTTCATAATTTTTTATTTCATATTATATGTTGATTTTATTTCAATTTTTTTCCAATATATTGTGTTTAATTATTTTCTAAAACCATTTCGTATAGATTATTTCCCTTAGTATCTATGACTACTATTGCTGGGAAATCTTCTACTTTTAGTTTTCTGATAGCTTCTGTTCCCAGGTCATCATATGCTATTACTTCACTTTCTTTTATACACTTTGAAAGTAAAGCACCTGCTCCTCCAACTGCTGCGAAATATATAGATTTATTTCTAACTACTGCATCTAATACTTCTTTACTTCTCTTACCTTTTCCAATCATTCCTTTTAATCCAAGATTTAGTAATGTTGGTGCATATTTATCCATTCTACTGGCAGTTGTTGGTCCTGCAGATCCTATTGGTCTACCTTCTCTTGCCGGAGAAGGTCCCATATAATAAATAATATTTCCTTCCATTTCCATAGGTAATTCTTCATTATTCTGAATTGCCTCATACATTCTTTTGTGTGCGGCATCCCTTGCTGTATATATTGTTCCTGTAATATATACGTAGTCACCTGCTTTTAAATTATCTAATTGTTCCTGCTTTATTGGAGCATCTATTTTAATATCCACTTCTATCTCCATTTCTATAACTGCTTAGTTATCCACAATTATTCAAATTTTTGCATTATTTCTATATTATTTTCACATTTTCCTTTGTAAATGTGGATTACAGAACTCTTGTAACGTGTCTATTTACATGACAACAAATATTTACTGCAACTGGAAGTCCGGCTATATGTGTAGGATATGTATTTATATTTACTGCAAATGCTGTATTTTTTCCTCCCAGTCCGCCTGGACCTATTCCAAGACTATTTATTTTTTCCAGCATTTCTTTTTCTAATTCTCTTACATATTCTTTATCTGAGTGTTCATTTACATTTCTTGTTAATGCTTGTTTTGACATTATGGCAGCCTTTTCAAAGTCTCCACCTATTCCAACACCTATTACCATTGGAGGACATGCATTAGGACCTGCATCCTTTACTGCTGATAATATGGCGTTTTTTACACCTTCTATTCCATCAGCTGGTTTTAACATGTAGACTTTACTCATATTTTCACTGCCAAATCCCTTTGGTGCCAATGTTATCTCTACCTTGTCTCCCTGTACAATACTATAGTGTATTATGGCCGGAGTGTTATCCTTTGTATTTTCTCTATATATTGGATCTTTTACAACTGATTTTCTTAAATATCCATCTACATATCCCTTGTGAACGCCGTTATTTATAGCTTCTTCTATGTTTCCACCTGTTAAATGTACATCCTGTCCTACTTTTATGAATACCACTGCCATTCCTGTATCCTGGCATATTGGTATCATATCGTTTGCTGCAATATCCAGGTTTTCTTTAAGAGAGTTAAGCACTTTTTTACCTAACTCTCCTGTTTCACTTTCTACTGCATTATTTAAACAAGATTTCATATCCTCTGAAAGATAATAATTTGCTTCAATACACATCTCGGCAACATTATCACTTATCATTTTTACGTCTATTTCTCGCATAATATGCCTCTTTATTATCTTTTATTATTTATTCTCAACTTCTTCATTAATATCAGAAGCAGGTTCTGGATTTTCTCTTACTTTAGCTATCTTTGCTACTTTTACATCCTGGTCTTTACCTGTGTTCATAAGCTTAACACCAGAAGTATCACGACCTATCTTAGATACTTCGTCAACCTTGAACTGTATAATAATTCCATCATTTGTTACAAGCATTACTTCGTTGTCATCATTTACAGCCTTAACGCCTATCAATTCACCTGTTTTAGCGCTTATCTTGTAACACTTAACACCCTTACCTGCACGTTTTTGTATCTTAAAGTCTTCGATAGGTGTTCTCTTGCCCATTCCGTTTTCAGTAACTAAAAGTAAAGATTCTCCCTGAGTATTCATCTGCATTCCGATGATTTCATCACCATCTTTTAGATCCATACCGATTACACCCATTGATGTTCTTCCTGTTTTACGAACATCTGATGCCTTGAATCTTATACACATACCCTTCCTTGTAACAAGGAATAAATCTCTTGTATCTTTAACTGTTTTTACTTCAATTACTGTATCATTTTCCTTAAGGGTAATTGCCTGAAGTCCTGATTTTCTCATGTGTCCAAATTCAATTAAAGGCGTCTTTTTAACAATACCATGTTTTGTAACCATGAATAAATACTTGTCTTCAACAAATTCCTTAACTGGAATGATTGCCTGAACTTTTTCTTCTGGCTGTAACTGAATAAGATTAATTACAGCTGTTCCTCTGGCAGTTCTTCCTGCTTCTGGAATTTCGTATGCCTTTAATGTATAGGCTCTACCCATATTTGTTATAAACATTATATGATGATGTGTTGATGTCATTAAAAGATCTGTAATGTAATCATCATCTATTGTCTGCATTCCTTTGATACCTTTACCACCACGGTTCTGGCTCTTAAAGTTATCAATGGTCATTCTCTTTATATATCCAAGATTTGTTCTTGCAATTACGCAGTTTTCATTTGGAATTAAATCTTCATCTGTAATTTCATCATCATCGTATCCAATAGATGTTCTTCTATCGTCACCATATTTATCTGAAATGATTATTAATTCATCTTTGATAACTCTTAAAAGAACATTTACATCTGCAAGGATAGCTTTTAACTCTGCAATTTTTACCTCAAGTTCTTTTAATTCATTTTCAATCTTTTCTCTTTCCAAGCCTGTAAGAGTTTTAAGACGCATGTCTACAATAGCTTGAGCCTGGGCATCGCTAAGACTGAATCTTTCAATTAAGCCTTCTTTTGCAATAGCTGTTGTTCTTGAAGATCTTATTATTCTAATAACTTCATCAATATTATCTAAAGCTACTAATAATCCCTGTAAAATGTGTGCTCTTTCCTCAGCTTTATTTAAATCGAATTTAGTTCTTCTTGTAACTACATCTTCCTGGTGCTTTAAATAATAATTAAGAATTTCGTAAAGATTAAGAACCTTTGGCTGATTATCCACAAGAGCTAACATTATTGCTCCAAATGTATCCTGAAGCTGTGTATGTTTATATAAATGTTTTAAAACAATATTTGGATTAACATCTCTTCTAAGTTCTATAACAACTCTCATACCAGTTTTGTCTGACTCATCTCTAAGATCTGTTATTCCATCTATTCTTTTATCTCTAACTAACTCTGCAATTTTTTCAACTAGTCTGGCTTTATTTACAAGATATGGAAGCTCTGTAACAATAATTCTATTTTTACCATTTTCCATTGGTTCAATATTTGTTACAGCTCTTACTTTTACTTTACCTTTACCAGTTCTGTACGCAGATTCAATTCCTGATTTTCCAAGGATTGTTGCTCCTGTTGGAAAATCCGGTCCCTTTATTATATCTAAAAGGTCATCAATACTTGTTTCATTTCCTTCAATTCTGTCATCAATAAGTTTTATAACACCTGCTATAACTTCTCTTAAGTTATGAGGAGGTATGTTGGTAGCCATACCAACAGCGATACCACTTGCTCCATTTACTAAAATGTTTGGATATCTTGAAGGAAGAACCGTTGGTTCTTTCTCTGTTTCATCAAAGTTAGGAGCAAATTCTACAGTGTCTTTATTGATATCTGACAACATTTCCATGGATATCTTACTAAGTCTTGCCTCCGTGTATCGCATTGCCGCAGCTCCGTCTCCATCCACTGAACCAAAGTTTCCATGTCCATCTACTAAAGGATATCTTGTAGACCATTCCTGGGCCATATTAACAAGGGCACCGTATATAGAACTGTCACCATGTGGGTGATATTTACCCATGGTATCACCGACGATACGGGCACATTTTCTATGTGGCTTATCAGGTCCATTATTTAATTCAATCATGGAATATAAAACTCGTCTTTGTACCGGTTTTAATCCATCTCTTACATCAGGAAGTGCTCTTGCCGCAATAACACTCATTGCGTAATCGATATAAGATTTTTCCATGGTTTTTTTTAAATCAACTTCATGAATTTTATCAAATACGTTTTCGTCCATTTTATTTACCTTTCCTAAATCTTATATTTTATATATCCAGGTTTGATACATATTTTGCATTTTCCTGAATGAATTCACGTCTTGGTTCTACCTGATCACCCATAAGAGTTGTAAATGTAAGATCAAGTTCTGAAGCACTATCTTCATCCATATTTACTCTTAAAAGTATTCTGTGTTCCGGATCCATTGTTGTCTCCCAAAGCTGGTTGGCATCCATTTCTCCAAGACCTTTATATCTCTGTATTTTATTATTACTGTCTCTTCCAACCTCATTGATTATTTCAGCTAATTCTTCATCAGAATATGCATACCAGATTTTCTTATTTTTCTCTAATCTGTATAAAGGTGGCTGAGCCAAATATACATAACCCTGTTTAATAAGCTCCGGCATAAATCTGTAGAAAAATGTAAGTAAAAGAGTTGCAATGTGAGCACCATCAACATCGGCATCAGTCATTATGATTATTTTGTGATATCTAAGCTTTTCAATATCAAAGTCCTCATGAATACCTGTACCAAAAGCTGTGATCATTGCTTTTATCTCGGCATTTCCTAAGATTCTTTCAAGTCTTGCCTTTTCTACATTTAAAATCTTACCTCTTAAAGGAAGAATAGCTTGAGTTGCTCTTGATCTGGCTGTCTTTGCAGAACCACCAGCGGAATCTCCCTCAACAATATATATTTCGCAATTTCTAGGATCCTTATCTGAACAATCAGCTAATTTACCAGGAAGAGATGCAGACTCTAAGGCTGTTTTTCTTCTAGCTAAATCTCTGGCTTTTCTTGCAGCATCTCTAGCTCTTTGAGCCATGATAGATTTTTCGCATATTAATTTTGCCACATCCGGATGCTGTTCAAGATAATATTTAAGTCTTTCAGAAACCACTGATTCAACAGCATATCTTGCTTCACTATTACCAAGCTTTTGTTTTGTCTGTCCTTCAAACTGAGGTTCCGAAATCTTTATATTTATTACAACTGTAAGACCTTCTCTTATATCTTCACCGGAGAGATTATCCTCTGTATCCTTAAGAAGTTTATTACTCCTTGCGTATTCATTGAAAGTCTTTGTTACTGCACGTTTAAAACCCTCTACATGAGTTCCACCTTCAGGTGTATTGATATTATTTACAAATCCATAAAGATTCTCTGTAAATGCGTCATTATGCTGAAGTGCTACTTCAACCATTACATCATTTACATTACCTTCACAGTAAATAACATCACTATAAAGAGCTGTCTTTCCTTTGTTAAGATACTGAACAAATTCTTTAATACCACCTTCGTAATGGAAGGATTCTTCTCTCTTTTCTTCTCTATCATCTTTAAGAGTTATCTTAAGATTCTTAGTAAGAAAAGCCATCTCTCTAAGTCTTGATTTTAAAATATTATATTCATAAACTGTTTCTTCAAATATTTCTTTGTCAGGAAGGAAAGTTACAATGGTTCCAGTTTGTTCCATTGGACATTCTCCAATTACCTGAAGGTCAGAATCTTTCTTTCCTCTGTGATAAGTCTGTTTATGAATTTTTCCATCTCTATAAACTTCTACTTCTAACCACTCACTTAAGGCATTAACAACAGAAGCACCTACACCATGAAGACCACCGGATACTTTATATCCTCCGCCTCCAAATTTTCCACCTGCGTGAAGAATTGTAAAAACAACTTCTACTGCAGGAAGACCTGTTTTATGATTAATATCAACAGGAACTCCTCTTCCGTTATCCTTTACTGTTATTGAATTATCTTCATTTATTTGCACATTAATTTCTGTACAAAAACCAGCTAAAGCCTCATCCACTGAGTTATCTACGATTTCATATACCAGATGGTGAAGACCTCTAGATGAAGTACTACCAATATACATACCCGGTCTTTTTCTTACTGCTTCTAGACCTTCAAGAACTTGAATCTGGTCCCCTCCATATTCTACCTGTTTGTTATCGTCACTCATTGTTACTCCTTTCCGTCATAACTTTTCATTAATGAAGCTGTTCCATCAACTACACTATATATTCTATCTATCTGTACTCTATTTCTAATAAATTCTTCAATACCAGTACAGGTTATAACCGTTTGTATTCCATTAATTCTTTCTAAAAGTTTATTCTGTCTACTACTGTCTAACTCAGACATAACATCATCAAGTAGTAACACTGGTGTCTCTTTAGTTATCATCTTAGTTATCTCTATCTCTGAAAGTTTCAAAGATAAAGCAGCTGTCCTTTGTTGTCCCTGACTTCCAAAATGTCTTAGATCCTTTCCCTTTACAAAAAATGCCATGTCATCTCTGTGAGGACCTACGGAAGTATTTTTGTATTTAATATCTCTTTCCCTGTTTGATTTAAGATTTTTTTCAAAATCATCTATCGTTACATCAGGTTCATAAGATACTTTTATATCTTCTTTTCCACTGGTTATATCTCTGTGGATATCAGGTATTATTTTGTTAAGAGTTTTTATAAAATCCTGTCTGCTTTTTATAATCTCTCTTCCATACCTTATTAGTTGCATATCCCACACATCTAAAGTTTCATACAAATCCTTTGAGTAATTAAAACCTAACTCTCTTAAAAGATCATTTCTTTGATTAATAACCTTTGTGTAGTTAATTAAATTATTTGTGTAGAAACTATCTAACTGACAAAGTTCGGTGTTAATAAATCTTCTTCTTTCTGAAGGACCATTTTTAATAATTGTAAGATCCTCCGGAGAAAAGAAAATAACATTAATTACACCAAGAATCTCACTTATCTTCTTTATAGGTAATCCGTTAATAGCTATACCTTTATGTTTATTTTTCTTTAAATGAATATCAATCTTATATGGTATTTCATTTTTTTTAACTACAAGTTGAATATGACCTTCTTCCTGATCAAATCTTATAGTTTCCTTATCCTTTGCTCCTCTATGAGACTTGCCACTAGAGCACATGTAAATAGCCTCTAACACATTGGTCTTTCCCTGGGCATTGTCACCGTATAAGATATTTATACTGTCAGAAAAATCCATATAAAGAGATTCATAATTTCTAAAGTTATTAAGTTTTAGAGATTCAATTATCATTTGAATTACCTTTAATAATTACTTCTTCTCCGTCGTAGCTTATAACGTCATTCTCTCTTAATTTTCTACCTCTTCTTGTATCCACTTCACCATTAACAGATACAAGACCATCTTGTATTACACATTTAGCTTCAACTCCTGAACTAACAAGTCCAGCAGCTTTAAGAGCTTGTCCCAACTTTATATATTCATCTCTTAAAGTTATACTTTGCATAACAATACTCCTTTATAATTTTTTTAATGTTATTAAACATTAAAGTTAACAGGAAGTATTATATAAACATAATTTTCATCCTTGTCTTTAATAAAACATGGAGATTTAGCATTTAACATATAAATATCTACATCTTCATCATCAATTGCTTTAAGGGCATCCATAACAAATTTTGGATTAAATCCAATCATGATATCTTTACCCTCTTTTGTAGCTTCAATATTTTCATCCATTGATCCAAGATTTGATTTAATCTGAATCTCAACATTGCCATCTGTAACAGAAACAATAATTGGTTTCTTATCACTTTCATTAGCCATTAAAGTAGCTCTATCAATACATTCTAAAAGTTCTCTTCTGTTAACGTTTAACTTAACGTCGTAGTCACTAGATATCATCTGACTTACATTAAAATATTTACCTTCAATAAGTCTGGAAACTACAACAGTACTTCCAAACTCAAATACAATGTGACTGTATCCATTTCCTGAGAACTCACTGTTTCTTGTAAAGAAGATTCTAACTTCATCATCATTTCCACCATTTAAAACTTTAATTACTTCGTTAAGAGTTTTACCAGGAACAATGACGCTTACATTTTCAAATGATTCCTTAAGTTCAACTTTTCTTATTGAAATTCTGTGAGTATCAAGGGATGTAACCTTTAGTTTATTATTATTTATTTCAAATAACTCACCTGACATTAACTTACCAGTACTACTTTCATCATTAAGAGAAATTGAGAAAATAGTCTGTCTTATAATTTCTTTTAAAGTTAACTGAGATAAATAAATGAATTTTTCCTTTTCAACTGCAGGAAGTCTTGTAAAGTCATCTCCGGATTTACCGGCAATATTAAATTTTGCATTTTCACTAACAATACTCATATAATAATTTTCGTCAGTAGAAATAATTACTTCATTTTCTGGAAGCTTTCTTACTATTTCAGAAAATATTTTTGAATTAATAGCAATCTGACCTCTTTCAATAATCTCACCTTCAACTTGCGTCTCAATACCTAATTCCATGTCATTTGCTGTAAAAGTAATTCTATCTGTAGTAGCATCGATAAATATACATTCTAAGATAGACATTGTTGTTCTAGTTGGAATTGCCTTTGAAACAATATTTACTGCTTCATTAAGATCACTCTTTTTAAAAATTAACTTCATTACAAGAACTCCTTTCAGCTGTGTAATACACAATAAAAAATAAATAAAATATATAATAAATATTATAGTAGTAGTAATAATAGGGGCCGTGAATTTGTTGAAAAGTACTTTGAGCCCTTATAAATACTGAAAAAGTTATACTAAAATATTTGTTTAAGTCATGTATATTTGTGTTAATAAAAGGGTTATTTATCAACATTTTTAAAATTACGCATTTAGTAATAATTTAATTTATAAACATACATTAACATACAAACCACAATTTATTAGCTGTTATATTTATGATAATGTGGATAAAATGTGGTTAACCTTGTTTAATTCTCTTTTTAATTTTTTCAATATCATCTCTTAATTTTTCATTGGTGTTAATAGCATCATCTATCTTATCGTAACCATGCATAATAGTTGTATGATGAAGATTTCCAAGCAGCTCACCAATGTGATATAAAGTATCATCAGTCATAGATCTGCAAAGGTACATGCAAATCTGTCTTGGAATAACTATATCCTGACTCTTCTTTTTAGATGCTATATCTGTTATGGAAATATTAAAGTAATCTGTAACAACCTGTATTATAAGTTTACTTGTTATTTCTCTATGAGAATCTGGAGATATAGAATCCTTAAGAATTTCTTTAGCTAATTCAAGATCCAATTTAACAGGAGAAATCTTTGAATAAGCTACTACTTTTGTAAGAGCTCCTTCAAGTTCTCTGATATTTGATACAATATTTGTAGCAATATATTTAAGAATATCATCATCAATATTATATCCTTCATTTTCGGCTCTTTTTTGAAGAATAGCCATACGAGTTTCATATTCAGGAGAAGAAATATCAACGGATAATCCTAAACCAAATCTGGATCTAAGTCGTTCCTCTAAGGTTGTCATTTCTTTAGGTGGTTTATCTGAAGAAATGACAATTTGTTTATTGGATTCATATAGGGCATTAAAGGTATGGAAGAACTCTTCCTGACCTCTGTCCTTTCCTATTATGAATTGGATGTCATCAATAAGAAGAACATCAATGTTTCTATATTTATCACGGAAGTTATTTACTTCCTGCTGATTACCATTTCTAATTGAAGAAATAAGCTCATTAATAAAAGTTTCAGAAGTAACATATAAAACCTTTGATTTTGCATTGTGTTCTATTATGTAATGAGCTATTGACTGCATTAAATGAGTCTTTCCTAATCCTACGCCTCCATATAAGAAAAGAGGATTACAAATCTCTGCAGGTGCTTCTGCTACTTTTAATGCATATGCATGCGCAAAGTTATTAGAACCTCCTACTACGAAGGTATCGAAGGTATACTTAGGATTAAGGTTAGCTTCTAATAGTCTTTTATTTAATTCACTCTCTGAGGAATAAACCTCGTTATTTTCCATCTCAGGGGATTCCGGAGAATAATGCTTTGTATCTTCAGGTGCAATAAACTGAACATCTAAATCTTCACCAAATAATTCATCAATAGCCACTCTGAAGCATTTATAGAATCTTTTATTGATGTAGTTGACACCGTTGGCATCATCAACTACTATTGTGACTACGCCATTATCTACTGCGTAAACATTTAATGGTTTAAGCCAGGTATCGAAGGATACGTCTGAAATTTCATATTCTGTTTTTATGTAGTTAAGAATATCTGTCCATTTACTTTTAATTAAATCTAACATGTTATTACCTCTCATAATAATATCTGGCAAAGACCTTATATAAGGTGAAAACTTTAAAATAAGGCTAAATTTGGCTCAAATTTATAAATAAGGTCAAAAACTCAGATATGTCTATTTTACTCCAAAAATGTCAAATTATCAATGAAATACAGTTTATAAAATAAAAACATATATATAGGAAGAAAAATATTTTATTACTAATAATGAAATTTGTGGATAACTTTGTGGATAATGTGGATTAAATCTTTAAAATATAGTATATATAAAGAAAAATAATGTTAAAAAATTTATATCCACAAAAAATGAAAATTGTTGATAAAGAAAAATATAATTTACATAATTTTAAAAAAGAGAAAAATCCAGAATTTTATGTGTGTATATTATAAACTTTTTCAAAATTAAAAAGTTCTTTATTTACGTGTAAAATTTAAGACGAATTGTTGATAATAAAATTTAATCCACAATTAGTCCACAAAATGTGGATAATTTTACGTAAACTAAATAAAAAATTATGTAAAGTTGATATTATTTCTATTTTGAAATAATAAATAACTTGACTTATATAGGGTTTTACAATATAATTTTAACGATATTTTCCAGTTTTATATAGAAATGGAGGTGTTTAATAATGAAGATGACATTTCAGCCAAAGAAAAGATCAAGAGCAAAAGTTCATGGATTTAGAAAAAGAATGAGTACAGCAAGCGGAAGAAAAGTTTTAGCAGCTAGAAGATTAAAAGGAAGAAAGAAATTATCAGCTTAAGACCGCAGTAATGTGGTCTTTCTTTTTGCTTAGGTTTAAAGTAAGATAAGATTAGATGTCTGTATGCTTTGCATACAGACAAAATTTTTTGGAGACAAAATTGAAAAGATTTAATTCTATCAAGAAAAATGATGATTTTAGAAAGGTCTACAAAAAAGGTAGATCCAAGTCAGACGGGTTACTGGTTATGTATGTCCTTAATAAGGATGATACTAATAATGAAGAAAAAATAAGTAGAATTGGAATATCAATCAGTAAGAAAGTCGGTAACAGTGTTGTGAGACATAGACTAACCAGATTGGTTAGAGAGTGTTTCAGATTAAATAAAGAAGATTTTAAATATGATGCAGATATTGTTGTAATAGTAAGAAAAGGTGCAGCACAATCTGATTTTCACGAAATTGAAAAATCTTTTTTAGGTCTTTGTAAAAGACAAGGGCTATTATAATTTTATAAGAACAGAGATGATAATATTTGAAGTGTGAGTGTGGTATTTTTAGAACAATGTTAAAAGGAATATCATTTGTACTAAAGAAATTTTTAATTGGATGTATTATTTTTTATAGAAGATTTATTTCACCAATTAAGGGAAATAATCATTGCAGATATATCCCAACATGTTCACAATATGCATTAGAAGCAATTGAAAAATACGGTCCCTTCAAAGGTGCTTATTTAAGCATTAAGAGAATATTGAGATGTAATCCATTTTCAAAAGGAGGATTAGATCCAGTACCATAAAGGAGGAAAACCTTTGTTAGGTATGATTTTAGTAAGAAGTACAACACCTGTTATAAGTTGGTTTGCTGATATATTGGGTATGTTGATGAGCTTAATCTATAACATGTTTGATAAATTCGGCATCGAAAATATAGGTATTTGTATTATTGTATTTACAGTAATTGTTAAGCTTGTTTTATTTCCATTACAAGTTAAGCAGCAAAAGTTTACTAAGCTTAATTCTGTAATGACACCAGAATTGCAGGCAATACAGAAAAAATATCAAAACAAAAGAGATCAAGATTCAGTAGTTGCTATGAATGAGGAGACAAAAGCCGTATATGAAAAGTACGGAACATCTCCAACAGGTAGCTGTTTACAGATGTTAATTCAGTTACCAATTCTGTTTTCTTTGTATTACATTATCGCTAGTATTCCAGCATACGTACCAGCAGTTCATAATTATTTTGAACCGGTAAGTAATTATGTTGTAGACAGCAATTTAGATGAAAACGATTATAAGAAAGCAGATTACGACGATTTTACTGATTATGATAAATTCTATATCTTAAATACTGCATACGATAAATATGTAAAAGGCAAAGACTATAAGTATGTAGATAGAATGCTTAAGACTATAGATGGTCAGGATGATAGCGAAAAAGTAAATGATATTATTGCAAAATATTCTGATGAACAATGGTCTGATTTAAGTAAGTGTTATGAAAATTCTGCTTCATTTGTAAAAGATATAAATAATGCAGAAATCACTGAAAGTCAGTGGAAGAAAATTATTAAAGATGATGATGCAAGAGAAGAATTTTTAACAGATATAGAGGATGGCGAAGTTACATTAGAATGTAATAAAGAAAATGTAGATACAGCCAAGAGTAATATCAACAAGGTATATACATTTGGTCCTATTAATTTAGGTGAGTCACCATCAAGTGCAATGGGATTAGCTCTTTTAATACCATTAATATCATGTCTTGCTCAGTTCTTTAGTGTGTTTATATCAATGAGAAATCAAGATGACTCAGCTATGCAGAATAATCAGATGGCTAATTCAATGAAGGTTACAATGTATGTTATGCCTTTAATGTCTGGTTTCATCGCATTGTCAGTTCCTGCAGGTCTTGGTTTGTACTGGGCTCTTACAGGAATTATACAGGCTGTAACTCAGTTGATTCTTATTAATTACTTTAAGAATGTTGATGTGCAGGATATTATTGATAAGAACATGGAAAAGGTTAAGAAGAAAAAAGCTAAGAAAAATATAGATTCTGATAAAGTTACTTCAGCTGCAACAACATCAACAAAGAGTTTAAAGAGTAAAGCAAATATTAATACAAAAAATGTTGTTGATAGTAATAAGAAATATAAATCAGGAAGTATGGCTGAAAAAGCTAATCTTGTTAAGTCTATTAATGAAGCCAATAATAAAAATAAGAAATAATAATTTTTTGTTTTAGAAGGGTGGTTAAAATGGAAGAATTCAAAGAGTTTACAGGCAAATCTGTGTCAGAAGCAATTAGTGAAGCATGTATAAGTCTTTCAAAAACAAGTGATGAACTTAATTATGAAGTAATTGAAGAGGGTAGTGCCGGTATATTAGGTCTTGGAAAAAAGCCTGCTAAGATTAAAGTATATTTAGGAGAAGCTCCTAAAGTTGAAAACTCTGAAGAAAAGGTTGAAGAAACAACTAAAGAAGAAGTAAAAAAAGTAGCAAAAACTGAAGTAGCTAAAGATGTTGTTAAGGAAAATGTTGCAGCTTCAAATGATAATATTGAAGAGACAGCAAAAGAATTCTTAAACAAAGTTTTCAAAGCAATGGATATGGAAGTTAAGCTTGATATCAAAATGAATGAAACAGATAAGACTTTAGAAATCAATATGGAGGGCGACAACATGGGAACCCTTATTGGTAAAAGAGGTCAGACAATTGATTCATTACAATATTTGGTAAGTCTTGTAATTAACAAAGACAGAGCTGATTATACAAGAGTAAAAATTGATACAGAAAACTATAGAGCTAGAAGAAAGAAAACTCTTGAAGAACTTGCAAAGAATATTGCGTTTAAAGTAAAGAGAACAAGAAGAAGTGTATCTCTTGAACCAATGAATCCATATGAGAGAAGAATTATTCATTCAGCTCTTCAGAATGATAAATATGTTACTACAAAGAGTGAAGGTGAAGAACCTTACAGACATATTATTGTATTACTTAAAAAATAATAAAGAATCATTATTAAAGTTCTTTGTGTGCTTGCATACAAAGAACTTTTTTTATATTATGGTAAGAGTGATTAAATTAGGAGGATTGCCATGTTTAAGACAGATACTATAACTGCTATATCTAGTGCTGTAAGTAATTCTGGTATTAGCATTATAAGAATTAGTGGAGATGAAGCAATAGAAATTGCTGATAAAATATTTTACGCAAAGCGTAATAATAAAAAATTAAAAGATGTAAAATCTCATACAATTCACTATGGAATTATCAAAGATGGTGATAAAGATGTAGATGAAGTTTTAGTTTCAGTTATGAAAGCTCCTAATACATATACGAAAGAAGACGTAGTTGAAATTAATTGTCATGGCGGAATAACTGTAACAAAAAAAATATTAGACTTGATTTTAAAAAATGGCGCAAGAACAGCAGAACCAGGAGAGTTTACCAAGCGTGCATTTTTAAATGGAAGAATAGATCTTTCCCAGGCAGAGGCTGTAATGGATATTATTAATGCCAGAAATAATATGGCTTTAAGTGCATCCATTTCTCAGATGGAAGGTAGCATAAGTAAAACAATTAAGGATTTACGCCAAAAAATCATTCACCACATTGCGTTTATAGAAGCTGCACTTGATGACCCGGAACATTATACTTTAAATAATTATGGTGAAGAACTAAGGGTGGATGTTAATGATTATCTTAAAGTAATAAATGATTTAGTTAAGACTTCTGATGATGGAAGAATTATCTCTCAGGGAATAAAAACAGTAATTCTTGGAAAACCAAATGCTGGTAAATCTTCCCTTATGAATACTTTGTTAGGAACCCAAAGAGCTATTGTTACTGATATTGCAGGAACTACTAGAGATACTTTAGAGGAATCCATGACTTTATCAGAGATGCATCTTGATATTGTGGATACAGCAGGAATAAGAGAAACAGAAGATGTTGTAGAAAAAATCGGGGTAGAGCGTTCAAAGGAAGCTGCAAAATCTGCAGATTTGGTAATCTACGTTGTGGACTCATCTGTTCCTTTAGATGAAAATGACAAAGAAATTATTAAGCTTATTTCAGATAAAAAGTCTATAGTTTTATTGAATAAAACGGATTTGGAGAGTATAGTATCAAAGGATGATATTAAGGAAATTATTAATACAGAACCTATAGAAATATCCGCAAAAGAAAATATTGGAATTGACGATATAAAAAATAGAATTAAGGAAATGTTTTATGATGGAATGGTATCTTATAATCATGAAATATTTATAACAAATGCAAGACATAAAGAAGCTTTGGTAAATGCTAAGAAAAGTTTGGAATTAGTTCTTGTTAGTATAGATGATGAGATGCCTGAAGATTTCTTTTCAATTGATCTAATGGGTGCCTATGAAGAGTTAGGTTATATCATTGGCGAAGAAGTGTCAGATGATCTTGTAAATGAAATATTTTCTAAATTCTGTATGGGAAAATAAATTTATAATAAATTACGAATTGAGTAATTTATATTACGCAATGAAGAAAGAGTGAAGTAATGAATAATCTTTGTGAAAATTATGATGTTGTAGTAGTAGGTGCAGGCCATGCCGGATGTGAGGCAGCTCTTGCCTGTGCCAGATTAGGTTTGGATACTATTGTATTTACAGTTCATGTAGGTTCAATAGCATTAATGCCATGTAATCCAAATATAGGTGGAAGTTCAAAAGGACATTTGGTAAGAGAACTTGATGCCTTAGGTGGAGAAATGGGTAAAAATATAGATAAAACATTTATACAATCAAAGATGCTCAATGCTTCAAAGGGTCCTGCAGTTCATTCTTTAAGAGCTCAGGCTGATAAACATGCATATACATCAGAGATGAGAAAAACTTTAGAAAACCAGGATAATCTTACAGTAAGACAGGCGGAAGTCACAGAAATTATAGTAGAAGATGGAGTTATAAAAGGTGTAAAAACATTTTCAGGGGCTACTTATATGGCAAAGGCTGTTGTATTATGCACCGGAACCTATCTCAAAGCCAGATGTATATATGGAGATGTAAGTAATTACACAGGTCCTAATGGATTACAGGCTGCTAATTACCTTACAGATTCTTTAAAGGCAAATGGTATTGAAATGTTTAGATATAAAACTGGAACACCGGCAAGAGTAGATAAAAGATCAATTAATTTTGACGAGTTAGAGGAACAGTTTGGAGATAAGAACGTAGTTCCATTTTCATTTTCAACTAATCCAGAGGATGTTCAAATTGAACAGGATTCATGTTGGTTAACATATACGAATGAAGAAACTCACAAAATTATTATGGAGAATATAGACAGATCACCATTATTTTCAGGAATGATAGAGGGTACAGGACCAAGATATTGCCCGTCAATTGAAGATAAGGTGGTAAAATTTGCAGATAAGAAGAGACATCAGGTATTTATTGAACCGGAAGGACGTTATACCAATGAGATGTATCTTGGTGGAATGTCAAGTTCTTTACCAGAGGATGTTCAGTATAGAATGTATCGCTCAGTCAAAGGTTTGGAAAATGTAAGAATTGTAAAGAATGCATATGCCATTGAATATGATTGTATTAATCCAAATCAGTTAAAACCAACATTGGAATTCAAGAAAATATCCGGATTATTCAGTGGTGGTCAATTTAATGGAAGTTCTGGATACGAAGAAGCTGCAGCTCAGGGAATTATAGCTGGAATCAATGCAGCTATGTATGTTAAAAATGAAGAACAGGTAGTTCTTGATAGATCCCAGGCCTATATTGGTGTTTTAATTGATGATTTAGTAACTAAAGAAAATAAAGAACCTTATAGAATGATGACCTCTAGAGCTGAATATAGACTTTTACTTCGCCAGGATAATGCAGACCAGAGACTTAGTGAGATTGGTCACAGAGTAGGCTTAGTCAGTGATGAAACTTATAATAAGGTTGTTGAAAAATATAAAATGGTGGAGCAGGAAGTAGCTCGTCTTAATTCTGTAGTTATAGGTGCTAACGAAAAAACTCAGAATTTTTTTAAGACTCATGATAGTTCACCTTTAAATACAGGTTCTACTTTAGCAGAATTAGTAAGAAGACCAGAACTTAATTATGAAATGCTAGCTGATTTAGATCCTGATAGAAAAGAATTACCTGAATCTGTAATTGAACAGGTTAATATAAATATTAAATATGAAGGATATATTTCCAGACAAATTAAACAGGTAGAACAGTTTAAAAAAATGGAAAATAAGAAAATACCTGAAAATATAGATTATAAGATAGTTCCAAGTCTTAGAATAGAAGCCAGACAAAAACTAGAATTATGCAAACCTATTTCTGTAGGACAAGCTAGTAGAATTCCAGGAGTAAACCCAGCGGATATCTCATGTTTGCTGGTATATTTAAGTACTTTAAAAAAGAATAACTAAGTTAAAATTTTAAAAGAGAGTTTTATATGGAATATACATTTGAAGAAGCACAAGTAGATTTTTTAAGAAAATCCTTTAATAATATTGGAATTGATTTAACAGATAAGCAGGTTAATCAATTCCTGAAATATTATGAAATGCTTGTAGAAACAAACAAGGTAGTTAATCTCACAAGAATAGTAGAATTTAAAGATGTTGTAATCAAACATTTTGTGGATTCCTGCCTTATATTAAAAGAAGAAAACGATATCTTTAATAAAAAAGCTGTTTCAGTTATAGATGTTGGTACAGGTGGAGGATTTCCAGGAATTCCTTTGAAAATATTATGTCCTAACATAAAGTTGGTATTGTTAGATTCATTAAATAAAAGAATTAATTTTTTGAAAAATGTTGTGGAATGCCTTGAATTAGAAAATGTGGAATGCATTCATGGCAGAGCAGAAGAAGCGGCAAGAAATTCAAATCTAAGAGAGTACTTTGATTATAGTGTGTCCAGAGCAGTGGCTAATCTTGCTACTTTATCTGAATACTGTACACCATTTGTTAAAAAAGGAGGCTGCTTTATATCTTATAAAGCGGGTAATTCTGAAGAAGAAATTGATTCTTCTAAAAATGCTATAAAGACATTAAATTGTAAAATAGAAAAAATAATAGAAATTAAATTAGAAGATTATAATTCGCAAAATGGTAATACAGAAGAAGTTATTCGTAAATTCGTATTTATTAAAAAAAATAATAATACACCGAAGGCATATCCTAGAAAAGCCGGAACCCCTAGTAAGAATCCATTATAAAATCAGAACGGAGGTGTATACTTGGAAAATATAGTATCATTTCTCAATGGAGAAAAAAGAAGAACAGAAGAAAATATAAATAAATTCAATGATAAAATTTCCCAGTGTCACTTTAAAATAGAAGAAATTGAAAAACTAAAAGAAGAAATTAGTAATAACATAGATAACACTTTTTCAGTTTTTACTCCTAATGTGTATGATAAGGATAAAAATGAAATTGAAATTGAAAAGTTAAATGCTAAGAAAAAGGAATATCTTAACAGAATTCAGGAATTAGAAAAAAGAGTGGAGAATTTAGAAAATAAAATTGTTAAGATAGATGAAGCCTTTGAAGATGTGGAAAATACAGAACTACAGTTAGCTGAAAGTATAAAGGGAACTAAGAAAACTGTATCTAAAGAGGTTAAAAAGACAAAGGAAGAAAACTATAACGAATTTATAAATATTTTAGAATATGAAATTAATAAATGTGATAAATACTTTAGTAATGACATCGAAAAAGAAATATCCAAGTTATCAGATAAGATTTCTTTATGTAATAGTTTTGTTAATGTAGATCAGGAAAGAACAAAGGTAGAATTATTAAAGTTGGAAGAAAATATAAATGCCTTAAATAGAAAATTTAACACAAAAATGTTTCACGTGAAACATTTTGATGGAAGTGTTGGTATTTATAAGCAGATTAAAGATTTTATAGATGTTTATAATCAGAAACTAGATAATAAGATTGAATATAGTTACAATGGTTTCAAAATTAGTGATTCCGGAAATAGAGTTGTAAATATCATTAGAATTATCAAAGAAGCTATCGAAAATGCAAATACGCATGCTGGATGTTCAAAAATAAATGTTTCTGTAGAAATTGATAATCTCATTGCAGAAAATCAAGTTAATGATGAGGACAATAATGATTCAACAGCGGAAATGAGAGAATTGAATTTTATTGTCCAGGATATTAATAAATTCAGAGTTAATGTAAAGATATCTGATAACGGAGAAGGTTTTGTTAAACAAAAAGATAATATATTAATAGAAAATAATATGTATGGCATTCAAATGATGAAATATAGAGCAAAACTGATAAACGCTAAGTTTAATATAGAATCAACAGTTGGCTTAGGAACTGTAGTTACGTTAGTATACGAATTTTAATTAAATACCTAATAAAAAAATGTTTCACGTGAAACATTTTTTTTATTAGTAGAATATCAGTAAAGTTCATGCTATAATTATTTAGAAATTTATAAGGAGATAATTATGGGTAAGATTATAGCTATTGCAAACCAAAAAGGTGGTGTTGGTAAAACCACCACAGCTATTAACTTAACATCATGTCTTGCAGAAGTAGGTAAAAAAATATTACTTGTTGATATTGACCCTCAGGGTAATGCCACAAGTGGAGTTGGTGTAGATAAGGATCAGTTGGAAAATACATCATATGAATTATTTATTGGTAATTGTACCTTAGAAGATTGTATAGTTGAATCTCAGGTTAGTAATCTATGGGTTCTGCCTTCAAATGTTAATCTCTCTGGTGCAGAAATAGATTTAATAGGTGTAGATGATAGAGAATATATTTTAAAGAATGAGATTAATTCTATTAGAGATGAATATGATTTTATAATCATTGACTGTCCACCATCCTTAAATATTCTAACTGTTAATGCAATGACAACTGCAGATTCGGTTTTAGTTCCTATTCAATGTGAATATTATGCACTGGAAGGTTTATCTCAGCTTATTCATACAATTAATCTGGTTCAGGAAAGATTAAATCCTGAATTAGACATTGAGGGTGTAGTGTTTACAATGTATGATGCCAGAACAAATCTTTCATTGGAAGTTGTAGAAAATGTTAAAGCTAATCTCAGACAGACAGTTTATAAAACAATTATCCCAAGAAATATAAGACTTGCTGAGGCTCCTAGCTACGGACTCCCAATAAATCTATATGATTCTAAGTCAATTGGCGCAGAAAGTTATAGATTATTGGCACAGGAAGTTATTTATAATGAAATGGGTAAGGAATTCGATGTTAATTCCTTTGATTTAAGCCAATTTGATAAAAAGAAACCTCAAAAGAAAAAAGGTTTACTTAAAAGAAAAAAGAAATAATAACCATATAACATGTAGAGTGGAGGAAATATGGCAGCTAAAAATACTAAAAGAGGTTTAGGAAAAGGCTTGGATTCTTTGATTCCAAAGGGTGAAGCTGTAAAAAAATCATCCTCTAAGAGTAACAATGGAGTTGTTGAATTAGATATTAATCAGGTTGAACCAAATAAAAATCAGCCTCGTAAGAATTTTGACCAAGATGCTTTAAATGAATTAGCAGATTCTATTAAGCAGTATGGAGTCATTCAACCAATTGTTGTACAGAAAATAGATGATTACTATGAAATAATTGCTGGTGAACGTAGATGGAGAGCTGCGAAGATAGCAAAGTTAAAGAAAATCCCGGTAGTTATTAAGAATTTCTCTGAACAGGAAATAGTTGAGATTGCTCTTATTGAAAATATTCAAAGAGAGGACTTAAATCCTATAGAGGAAGCAGAAGCATACAAGCGACTTATTGATGAGTATAATCTTAAGCAGGAAGAGATGGCAGAAAGACTTTCAAAAAGCAGAACTTCCATCACAAATTCAATGCGTCTTTTAAAACTGAGTTCTAAAGTACAGAAGCTTGTTATAAGTGGAGAATTAAGTAGTGGTCATGCAAGAGCATTGATTCCTGTGGAAGATGCGAAGAAGCAATATACTTTAGCTTTGGAAATTATCAAAAACAAATTAAGTGTTAGAGAAACAGAGAAGCTTGTAAAAGCTTTGTTAGAACCAAAGAAAAAAGTAAAGAAGGCTGTTCCTGAAAATGATTTCGTATATAGAGATATTGAAGGAAAGATAAAGGATATTGTTGGAACAAAGGTTAAAATCAACAATAAACCAGGTGGAAAAGGTAAGATTGAAATTGAATACTATTCAACAGAAGATTTAGAAAGATTAATAGACCTTTTCGAAAAAATGAAATAATAATTAAATGGATATAATCCATGAGAAACACAGAGGTAACAATGGAAAGTAGAATTTTACAGAAGATAGGAATCAATTATATTGATCCAATTTACATAATAATATTTTTAATACTAGTTTGTGTTCTTCTTATTGTATATTGTGCGAGAACAAACAAGAAAATTGACAGACTCAATGGAAAAATAAGAAAATTCATGACTGGAAAAGATGGTAAATCCCTTGAGAAAGCAATAAATAAAAGATTTACTCAGGTAGATGACCTTCTCATATATGATAAAGAGACAAATAAGAAAATCAAGAAGATAAATGAAGATTTCTTGATGGCATTTCAAAAAATGGGAATTGTTAAATACGATGCCTTTAATGAAATGGGCGGAAAGTTAAGTTTTGCAATAGCACTTTTAAATAAAGAAAATACTGGATTTGTATTAAATGCTATGCACAGCAGAGAAGGATGCTATATGTATATCAAAGAGATAATTGGAGGAAAATCAGCAATTATACTTGGCGATGAAGAAAAGGAAGCATTGGATAAAGCAATTAATAGTGACAACTATATGGAATAAAATACAAAGATAAGGAACAGGCATGAATAAATATTTTAGAACAATAGGTTTTTTGGATATTTCAACAAGAAGGATATTAGAAAAGGCAGTTAATAAATCAATAGCTGACTATATGAATAATCAAGATAAACAACCATCAAGAATAGTTGAGATTGAAATAGAATGTCATGAACATTTTGGAGTTATGATTCATGGTGAATGTATAGATGAAGAAGATTTCTATGTAGATTATATAATTCCTTTTGTAAGATCAAAAAACTATTATTCTTATATAAATGCAAAGGAAGAAAATGCAGTACAAATGGATTCTTTCTTTATAAGGGCCACATTTGGAAAGATGAATACTGAACTTACATTTTTTGTAGAAAATTCTTTGGATTATGTTAAAGAACGAAAGAATATTGGAAAGAAAATGGTAGGTTTGGTTGGAATGGCAAAACAGGGAGAGATTCTTATGCCTGTTGTTCCTTATAATCCAAAAGAAGATGAGGAAATTGAGAGATCTGATGATATTCTTAGTATTGTGGAGACGTCGATATTCCCCGAAGGTATACAAAGCGGCAGATATTCTGTACTCGGTATTATAGAGGAATGTGAATTATGCCAGAATAAAATAACCTTAGAAAACGTCTATTACTTTACTATTAAATGTAAAGATATTAGAATAAATGTTGTAATAAATGAAAAAAATCTTCAGGGAGTACCAGAAGTAGGAAGAAGATTTGCTGGAGAAATATGGCTACAAGGAAATACCCATGTAGTTAATATATAATTGGTTATTACCTTGACGGTCATATATCAAGTGTGTTAAAATCAAGTTTGCGTGTTCCAGTACCTCAGTAGGATAGAGGGTCCGCCTCCTAAGCGGAACGCCGCTGGTTCGATTCCAGTCTGGAACGTTTAAGTTGGGGATTGCATCGCAATTCCCATATTTTTCGCATATAAGATATGCGTAATGTAGGGATTTGATAATATGAGCAATTATATAATTATTGATTTGGAATGGAATCAATCTGTTTCAAACGATAAGAATGATGAAATTATGCCATTTGAGATTATTGAAATCGGAGCAGTAAAATTAGATTCTAATCTTAGAAAAAAGGGCACATATCAGAAGTTGATACAACCAGTGAAGTATAGGAAAATAGCACCTATCGTTACAAATATGACAAAGATTCATATGTCGGATTTGAAATACGAAAAGAAATTTCCATATGTTATAAAGCAATTTTTAAAGTGGTGCGGAGATGATTACATATTTTGTACTTATGGAAGTCAGGATCTTACAGAGTTGCAGAGAAACATGGAGTATCATAATATAGAAATACCTTGGAAGTATCCGTTTAAATATATAGATATTCAAAGGGTTTTAGGAATCGACTATCCGGACAGTGGTGATCAGATTGCATTGGAAAAAGCGGTGGAATATTTTAAATTGAAACAGGGAAATGTTTACCATAGAGCTTTAGGAGATGCACTTTATACCTCAGAAATTTTGAAGTACTTAAAAGAAGAATCTTTGGATAAATATACATCCCTAGATCATTACTGTATTCCTGAGAGTTTAAGTAAATATCAATCTGTAGATCTTGGAACACATATAGAGGCTCTTTCGTGCTTATTCAAGGATAGAGATGAAATAATAAGTGAAGCAAAAAATAGAATGATACTATGTCCAATATGTAAATCAAAATGTAGAAAGAAGATACAGTGGTTTTCTGATGGTACAAAACATAGTTGTGTTGCAATCTGTAATGAACATGGTTATATAGAGGGTCACATAATCTTTAAGAAAAAGAAATATGGCTTTATGTATGGAATTAAAAGAACGCAGATAATTGATGAAGAAAGACTTAACTATATAATTGATAGAAAAAAGAATATTGTAAATAAAAGAAAAAATAAACAGAATTAATAAACCCTTGCCGATTGGCAAGGGTTTATTTGTTAAAATCCTAATCGTTTTTGTTCTTGTTCTATTATTTCTTTTTCCTGCTCGAAAGTAGCAAGTAATGTTTCTAATTCTGCTAAGAAGGAATCAACACAACCATAGTATGAATCATTAGTTCTTGGATCTTCAAAGTGTTTCTTTATATCTACAAGCTGATCAATAGCTGCATCAATTCTCTTTACACCGGAATCATCTAAATATAAAAGATATCTAGAACGCTGATTTTCTTCAGTAGAAGCTTTTCTAAGAATCAACTGAATGTTAGGCTTTTCACCAATATATCTATATGTGATAGAAGGTGAAGCATGATTAAGTAATGTTTGGAGATAAGTAATATCTCCTGTAGATTCATAGTAGTTCCATGCGAAAGTCTTACGCATAGTCTGTGCTCCAATAGGAGAAAGACCAACAGTAGAGCCAACTTGTTTGAAAACTCTATAAGCTTGTTCTCTTGATAATGGAGTATTGTTTCTGCCGCTTACAATATAATCATCGTCGTCCATGTCCTTAAGATAATTATTAAGAATAACCTTAAAGTCTTCAGGAACATTGTAAGTAGTAACAATTTTTCTAGAACCAATTACTGACTCGATTGTATCTTTGTTATATACATCCTTCTTTTTTAACTTAAGAATATCTTGGAGCATCATACCTGTTCCAATTCCGATTTCAAACATTATATAATATTTGACATCATTATCCATAAGAGCTTTTTTAAATGCGTTTAAAGTATTTTTGTCTTTAATAGGTGCAACCCATCCCATAAAATATCCCCTTTCTAATTATTATTATTATTATCGTTAATGGATTCTTGAATCTCTTGGGATTCTGAAGGATTCGTGTCTTCATTGTTGTTATAATTAAGAATGTCATTTATCATATTTTTCACGTCTTTGTCTAATGATTTGTCATTAAAACTCTCATCTATATTTTCATTAGACTTTATATCTTTTTTGATTATTTCCTCTTTCATGTCTGATACATCTGTTTTATCAGATAAATCAGAAGATTCAGATAATAATCCTCTCTTTTTTGAAAAGGTTAAAAAGATAAATAACAAAATAAATATGATAATTATTAATATTATAGAAATTATTATCCAAAATGTCAAATTAATATGAATAAAATCTTCAGAAATAAATCCTGGCGATGATTTTGAAATAGATGTTTTCTGGAAAGTATAGTTGGAATCTTTGGTATTTGTAAGTAGTAAATCCGTTGATCCAACTTGATTATTTCCATAGAAAAAAGTAACTTTTCCAACAATATCATCATCAGGGGATTCATCTAAGATATTTACTTTATAGCTACAGTCTGAAAATGAAACATTATTTGGTAAAATTACAGATTTGTTGGTATCTATAGAAAACAATCCAAAGTTGCTTCCGGTAATGGAAGTAGTTTGGGAATCCTTTGACATATCCATAAATGAAGTATCAATTTTAGATAAACTAAAATTTTTAAAACCATAATCAAATAGTAGTTTTGTATCATTGTAGACATTGGATGCATTGGAGTTCATTACCACCGCAATTAAGGTAACATCTCCTTGTTTTGCAAAGGTAACTAAAGTGTTACCTGACTGAAATACATATCCTGTTTTACCACCAAACACTCCTTCATAATAATTGCTGTTATCAGGGTAGAGCATCTTGTGACGATTGGCGATGTATTGAGTCTCTGGCTGCATAGCTGTTGCAGGAATTTGCCAAGTAAGATTAGATTCGATTTCCAAAAATTGGTCATTAGCAATGGCATCCTTTGTAATCATAGCCATGTCATAGCAGGTTGTGTAGTGATCTTCGTTAAATAATCCGTTGGGATTAATAAAATGTGAATCAGTGGCACCGGCCTGTTTTGCTCTTTCATTCATAATATCAGCAAAAACTGCTATGGCAGTTGTGGATTCTAAATCCCCAGTGATTTCTTTTCCGGAATTCTTTAGTTCCTGTATTTTATTAGAATATTCTTCAGTGCCTCTTCCAATGTATTCAGCTACGGCATAAGCACATTCGTTAGCAGAAGCCAACATAACAGCATAAAGAGAATCCAACATAGAAAGTTGTTCCCCTTCCTGTCTTCCGATGTGTGCATCTCCAACTTCTAAGGTATACATATCATAGTGATAGTAAGTAACCATATCCTCTGGATTGGAAAGCTCCAAACAACAAAGGGTAGTAAGAATTTTAGTGATGCTAGCTGGGTACATTTGCTTATGACAATTTTTATCGTAAATGATTTCGCCAGTCTCAGCATTTAACAGCACTCCGCACTCTGCATAAATGTCTGGGTAAGCTGGCCAGTTAGTAGTGTCAATAGTCTTAGGAGAATCCTCAGCTAAGACCTGGGTGCATAGAATCGATGAACATAAAATTACACTCAATAAAATGCACAAAGTGAATCTAAAGATTCGTTTATATTTATTTAATAGTGTGTTGTAACCGCACATTTTAACTTATTCTTTCCTTTATAACTTTTAATCTTGTAAATTCTTCTCTTTCCTTTTCTTCCAAAGCATTTGAAATATTTCTTGTAAGACTATCATAACCCGGAATGGTTATATTTTGCAATGAATTTGCACGCTTCTGTGTTTTTTTTATGTTATAGGCAAGCCTGTAGGCTGCGTTTTCAATCATTGAAAGGCGTATAGTCAGGTCTTTAACCTTTTCAAATTCCATTCTGGCTAAATCAAGAGAAGCTCTGGTATTTACAAAACCATAAACAGGAACATCTTTTCCTGATTTATCATATTCTACCAGGGGAATCTCTGTGCCCATGATACTTCTGGATTTTATTTTAATAGAATTTTCAATGGGAACAGCACCGGCAAAAGCACTTACAGTACTGATACCCATTTCAATGTTGGCAATTTGAAGCATTTTATAGGCCTTTGTAAATGTAGAATCAATTTCTTTCTGTATAGATTCCGCCTGACTTATTAAGTCCATAAGTTCTCTAATAAGAATATTACGTTTTTTATCCATAAGCTCATAGCCTTGCTTTGCCAGGGCTAGAGAATTCTTGGCAATCATGAGATTTCCTTTGGTAGGAATCATCTTAAAATCCATAAAATCACGTATAATCCAATTATCAGTTTTGATGATTGGATTTTCTCCTTTCTCCCAGGTTCTACTAGGTAATCTAATCTTTATCTGATATATTTATTAAGGCGCTGTGGATCTGTGCCTATTTAATTACAGCTTTGACTGGT